>Ga0209164_1000083_pt1 | contig 295141 bp, 271 predicted proteins | sample MTBNYHSulfiMetaG_FD_187458 | JGI IMG/M metagenome (GOLD analysis project Ga0209164, IMG submission 187458) | Enrichment culture microbial communities from rom New York Harbor, USA that are MTBE-degrading - MTBE-NYH (New York Harbor Sulfidogenic)... | ecosystem: Environmental > Aquatic > Marine...
GGCAAATACGATATAGGTGTTATCTGGAAAGATTCATTGATATTTGAATCAATGGAAGCTTTAGATCAGTGAAAAAGTGTAAACCATGTCATCGGTCTAAAATGTAAACTATGTCTTCGTTCATACAGGCGGCGCAGGGGTGGTCGCAGGAGGGGGTAGGCGAAACCCCCTCCTGCATTCGCCTCGTTCCGGCTCCGGGACATTCGGGAATACAAAAAGGGAGTACCCTTTCGGGACACCACCTTTGTTGATTTTATGTGATCAGAATTTACTGGTTGCAGTATCCAAGCTGCCGGTATGTTTCCCACTTGGAATCAACCCACTTCTGCAGTTCATCAATAGTCGCCTGGTCGATTCCCTTGAAACGTGACTGAGCTCGGATATACTCCTCTACAGGTTTCCTGTCCCCTTTTTCAGCTATTTTTTTTGATGGGCCGTAAAAGGAAAAGGCGCCGTTTTCTACTTCATAGAGATCGAACATCCCGCATTCGATGGCCATGCGTCCAATCTGAACAGTGTACTGAGGGTCATATCCCCAGCCGGGAGGACAGGGGATCAGAATATGGATGTAACGCGTTCCCGAAATATCTTTCGCCTTTTTGAATTTATCATGGAGATCCATGGGATACGACGGACTTACCGTTACAACATATGGTATATTATGCGCCGACATTATCTGCGCCATGTCCTTTTTATGCTGTAATTTTCCGCCGATGGTCGTCGTGGTACGGGCGCCCATGGGAGTGCTTCCCGATTTCTGAGTTCCCGTATTCATATACGCCTCGTTGTCATAGCAGACATATATGAAGTCTTCATTTCTCTCCGCTGCTCCGGAAAGAGCCTGAATGCCGATATCGGCGGTGCCTCCATCCCCGGCCCAGCCGACGACGGTTGTAGTGTTCCTTCCCAGGGCCCTGAGTGCGGCCTTTATGCCCGTGGCGGAAGCCGCTGTCGTTTCAAAGGCTGTATTAAGACACGGTACCAGCATGGAAGAGACCGGATACATCCCCTGCAGAACCGTAAGGCAGCTGGCCGGGACTGTAAGGATGACATCGTCTCCCAGCGCCTTGAGTCCATGCCTGTAGGCAATGGCCAGGCCGCATCCGACGCAGGCGCGGTTTCCCGGCAGTGCGTATTCTTTTTCTATTAATGTGAGAGGCGTAGTTTTTTTATTCATGGTATAACCTGATATTCATGTGGTATGATTCATATTTTACAATTGATCCATTCCTGGGTCTTGAACTGTTCCTGTCGCGGTTTATCAAGGTACTCATAACTCTTTTTAAGGGCCTCTGTAATATCCTGCACTTTTACGTCTCTCCCGCCAAGGCCCATGACATAGGAGTGAGCGAAGACATCAACGCGGTGATCGAACAGAGCGGCCTTGGTATCGCTGCAGAGAACGCCCTCGTAACCGTAACTGGTGTTTTTTTCCATGACGGCAAGGCCCCTGCACCCGATAGACCTGACAGCCTCGGCGATTTCTGCGGCGGGGAAAGGCCGGTAAAGGCGAAGGTGCATGACACCGATATCGTATCCTTCGTCACGAAGCATATCGACGGCATCCATGGCTTCGCTGGCCACGCTGCCCATGGAAAGGGCAACCAGTTTTGCGTTTTCGCATCGGTATGTATCGATAATCCCGTATTCGCGGCCGAAAAGTTTTCCGAATTCACGTCCCACTTTTTGGGTCACTTCGATGGCCCTGGTATGAGCTTCCTGAAGCAGGTACCTGATCTCATAGTATCCATGGCACAGGGTTCCTTCGGCGTTGATTCGCGGGTCCGCCAGGGTTACTGGATTTATATTGCGCGGATTTTGTGGATCAAGCACTGTATGGGGAACATATTCGGGCAGGAAGGATTTTACCTTCGCGCCATCGGGTACGTCTACGGGCATCAAGGTGTGTGAAAGAACATAACCATCATAGCAAACCATGATGGGAATATATACTTCTTCAGCTATTTTAAAGGCCTGTATCACCGTATCCATGACTTCCTGGTTATTGCGGCAGTATATCTGCATCCATCCCGTATCACGCTGTGATATGCTGTCCTGCTGGTCATTGAGGATGTTCCATGGCGCTGCCACGGCACGGTTTGGTATGGCCATAACTATGGGAAGCCGGGTTCCGGCAGCCCAATGAAGCATTTCATGCATGAGGGCCAGGCCGTTGGCGCAGCTGGCCGTAAATACGCGGGCCCCCACGGCTGAAGCGGCAATACAGACGGTTATTGCACTGTGTTCGCTTTCAACGGTGACGAATTCGGCCTTCATTTCGCCGCTGCCCACATACTCCATAAGTTTTTCCACAACTGGTGATTGAGGAGTGATGGGGTAGGCTGAAATCACCTGGACTTCGGCAAGTTTTGCTGCGTAAGCGGCAGCATGGTTGGCCGTCATTATGGCAACATCGTTAGTAGTTTGTTTCACCGGTTTATTTTTTGCGTTTTCGTTCATTATTTCCTCTTAACAAGTGTGACTGAAGCCCCTGTCATCATCTACCATGGTTATGGCGCCCGTGGGGCACTCCTGGGCGCATATGCCGCATCCTTTGCAGTATTCCAGATCTATGGTAAGAGGCACTGTTTTTGTCATGACGGCATCGGGACAGAAAGACCAGCAGATAAAGCAGCTTGGTTTTCCCGTTTTTGCCGGGGTGCAAATATCATTATTTATCTCGGGATGTTTAACCCGCCAGTCTCCGGTACGGCCCGCTTCTCCGATTGATGGTGAAGATGAAGCGGTTATGTGTTTGCAATCTCGTGTTCCCATATAATTATCCTTCGTATACCATAGTTGCTTCATACGTCTGACGTGCCGCAGTCACGTTCAGTTCACCTTTTTTGCCGGTAAACTTGCTTCGAATCGCCTCCTCGACAACGGGAAGCGAGACAAGTCCCGTGCTTTTAACAAAGGCTCCCAGAATGGGAGTGTTGAGAATGGCTGTTCCTGCAAGCGTGAGGCTGTTGGCCAGGGCTATGCTTGTTATATCGGCTACGCCTACCTTTCTGAACATATCGAGGTCGATTTCCGAGGGGCACTTAGTTGAGTTGACTATGACAAGCGCATCGCTTTTATATTTTTTTCCCAGCTGGAGTATGGGCAGTAAAGTCGGATCAAGGACAACAATAATATCGGGATCGGCTATCTGAGAAAAAATCCGGATGGGCACGTGGCTGAGCCGAAGAAATGCCGCTACGGGAGCACCACGCCTCTCAGCGCCGAATGATGGAGCTGTCGTCACTCCTTCGTAGCCTTCCTTGTATGCCGCTTCGGCAATTAACTGACTTGCCGTAATGGCACCCTGGCCTCCGCGACCGAACCAGACAATTTCGATGTATTTTTTCTTCTCTGTCATGATATGTCTCTACTCTGGTGATATTAATTACATCAATAGGAAATTTAGTTATTTAGTGAAAAATAAATATCTACAGCCATCTGTCAAGGAAAAGTTGCAATATGAAGAATTTTTAATCTCTTCAGGCGGTTTAACCTTAAAAAACTCTAAAGACACACTATCTTCCTCCAGGCCGCATATTCAATAAACAGTAAAAAAATAAAAGTGGCAATCATAATGAATAATTTTACTAATTCATTGCATATTTGTGATTGATTTTGGCAGAATAATAGGTCATAATCATTTATATAATTTGAGTAAAATAAAAGAATTTTTGATACAAAGGGTCAATCCTATGCTGGAAGGATATAAAAGACATTTTTTGCATAAATACAGTGATGCCGATTATCTGACTCAATCCCGGTCCAAACTTCTTCTCGCCTTTGAAACAGTTTTTATTATTCTCATAGGTTTTCTGCAGTTCAGCATGCTTTTTGCCGGTTGGGAAGATTTTGTCAAAACCCTGTATATAACACCGGGCCTTATCTTCGGCTTTGTTATCAGCCTGTTGTTCCTCAGGAAAGGGAAATACATGACAGCGGCTAATATACTTATTTCGGTCTCCACCGTCGCTGTCGTAGCCGGACTTTTACGAGAACCTTTTTTTCTGACCGATGTGGCCTATTCGAGTTATATATTTTTTGTGTACCCCGTTATCGGCATGTGCATTATTTTCAGCACCATTAAATTTCTCACCGTCATTACCATGATCCTGGCAGCAACGAACATGTCACTGTTTTATATTATGATCAAGGTCGTTCACTATGACAACACCCGTCAGGCGATAATCGCTTTCACCGACAGCCTTTTTGCCATGGGTTTTCTGTATCTCATCGGGTGGTTTACCTCGAGAATTTTCCACGGCAATATCACGATGATAAATAACGAGTCGGAAAAAAACCAGAGGCACAACAATTTCATCACGAATGTTCTCAGGGACGGGATAAAAAACATTGTCACATCCATGCAGGAAATCACGGACCAGAGTAATATGGTCTCGCATAACGCTCAGGATCAGGTCTCATCCATAGAAGAGATAACGGGGTCGATCGAGGAGATGTCGGCCGGTCTGGATAGCGTCAACCAGAATGTTACATCACATGATGAAAACATTAATGCCATGTCCCGCATACTCGACGACCTGTCGAAAATCATTGATAACATAGATTCATCAATAAACAATACACTCAATTCGATGGAAGAAATAGCCAATAGAGCTCAGTCCGGCGGCATGGAACTGAACAATATGGAACAGAACATGGGAGCCATTAAAAACCGATCCATGGAAATGACCGATATCGTCAATATAATCAACGACATATCGGACAGGATAAACCTGCTCAGTCTCAATGCCGCTATCGAGGCTGCCCGGGCCGGGGATGCGGGAAGGGGATTTGCCGTTGTGGCCGATGAAATATCAAAGCTGGCAGATAAAACAGCATCGAGTATCAAGAGCATTGAAGATCTTATTGTAACCAATGAGGCTGAGATTGAAAAAGGAATGGCAGGCTTAAAGGTATCGGTTGAAACCATCGCATCGATTATAAACGATGTAAACCATATAACATCAAAAATGCGAGAACTCTCACAGTACAAGGTAAAGCAGCTCGAGACAAACCGAATCGCCAATGAACAGGCCGTTCTCCTGAAGAAGAGATCTGATGAAATAGCCACTTCGGCTCACGAACAGAAGGCCGCCATATCAGAAATACTCAGGGCTGTGGAACATATAAATGGCCTTTCCCAGTCCACTTCCACGGGTGTAGACAATATATCAGATAATGCCGGGAAACTTTATTCCGTTGTAGAGGAATTCAGAAGGGTTGTCGAGGAATATAAGGATGAGTGAAAATATACGCTTGCGCAACAAGAGCGCCCATATCGGTTGATAATGGGCGCTCCGTCTTACCTGTTTATTCTTTTTCCCACTTGAGGACGGGCTTTCTGGCTGCTGTAACCGCATCGACGCGTCGCAGCGGTGTTTTATGTGGAGCATTTTTAACCATGTCGGGATCTTCCATGGCCTCCTTTTTAATCTGTTTCATCACTTTGACAAAATCATCGAGATACTCCAGGCTTTCTGTTTCAGTGGGCTCTACCATGAGAGCACCATCCACTATAAGGGGAAAATACACCGTTGGCGAATGTATGCCGTAATCGAGAATTCTCTTGGCCACATCATTTGTTGTAACATGGTTCGGCAAATCCCTGTCGCTGAGGACGAATTCATGCATACAGATTCTTTTGTATGGCAGATGATATTCGCTCTTCAGCCTTGCCATCAGATAGTTGGCGTTGAGTACGGCGTGTTCACTGACACCGCGTATGCCTTTTTCTCCCATCATACGGATATATATAAAGGCCCTGAGCATAATAAGGAAGTTCCCGTAAAATGAATGAACACGCCCGATGCTTCTCTTGTTTTCATAGTTCAGCATGTATTCGTTTCCCTGTTTAACAACAGCTGGAACCGGCAGATAAGGAACCAGTTTTGACACGACACCAACGGGTCCTGACCCGGGGCCGCCGCCGCCATGGGGTGTTGAAAAGGTCTTGTGAAGGTTTACATGCATGATGTCGAATCCCATATCCTTTATCTTTGCGACACCCATGACGGCATTCAGGTTGGCGCCGTCACAGTAAAATAATGAACCATTATCGTGCAGAAGACGGGACACCTGGGTAAGATGCCGGTCAAAAAGGCCCAGAGTACTGGGGCTCGTGAGCATCATGGCGGCCACATTCTCGTCAAGGAGCGATTTCAGGGATTCAATATCCACATCCCCCTCGGGATTTGAATGGACTGTCTTTATTTCAAAGCCGCACATGGCCACCGAGGCTGGATTGGTGCCGTGGGCCGAGTCGGGGATGAGGATAACGGGCCTGTTTTCTCCCTTTTCCTGAAAGTATTTTTTTATCATCATAACGGCCGTGAGTTCGCCGTGGGCACCGGCTGCGGGAGCCAGGGAGAAGCTGTCCATACCTGTTATGCTGCAGAGATATTCCGTCAACTCATGCATGATCTGGAGAGCTCCCTGGGAGTAGCAGCAGTCAATCATGGGATGAAGCGAGGTGAAAGACTCCATCGATGCAAGTTTTTCATTGACCTTGGGATTATACTTCATGGTACAGCTTCCCAGGGGATACATGCCCGTATCAACGCCAAAGTTCAGGGTCGATAGTCCCGTGTAATGCCGGACCATCTCAGTTTCATTGACATCGGGCAGATCCACATGGGATCGTAGAAAAGACGGAGGTATGTCTCCCGATGAAGAGAGGCCATAACCGGGAACCGCATATTTGTTTTTACCGATTCTGCTTTTATCAAAAATTGTACTCATGATGAACCTCGCTTTAGTGTTATGATTCTATGCAATGGCGTTACGGCAGGCCGCCAGAAGGGAATCTATTTCGTCACGTGTTCTGTATTCCGTGACACAGACCAGCATGCAGTCTTTCATGCCGTATGCTTCAAGATTAAGCCCCAGGATGAATCCATCATTCTTGAGTTTTTCGTACAGGATATTAACATTGTCTTTTTTAACTACAAATTCATTGAAAAAAGGTGACTGAAAAACAGCCGTAAATCCCAGGGACAGCAGCCCGGCTTTCATATACGATGCAAGGGAATGATTCAGGCGCGCTATGTCAGTCAGTTTCGGTCCGATGAGACTCAGGTACATCACGGAGCGAAGAGCCATGAGGCCTTCGTTTGTGCAGATATTCGAAGTGGCCTTTTCGCGGCGGATATGCTGTTCCCGGGTCTGGAGGGTGAGAACATAAGCTTCCTTCCCATCGACATCCGTGGTTTTTCCCACGAGCCGTCCCGGAATTTTGCGCAGAAATTCCTTTTTAACGGAAATGAATCCCACCATAGGGCCACCGAAAGCAGGATAGTTGCCGAAGCTCTGAGCCTCGCCGCATACGATATCCGCGCCGAATTCACCCGGGGGCTTCAGGAGGCCCAGACTCATCATTTCATTCACGGCAACGATAATGAGAACATTCTTTTCCCTTGCCTTTTTTGAAAAAGAAGACAGGTCCTCTATGCATCCCCAAAAATTGGGATACTGGACTACGCAGGCCGCTATTGAGTCATCGAGCAGGTTTTCCATGTCGGTCAGAGATGTCACCCCGTTTTCCGTACCGATGACAATAATTTCCATGTCAGAAGCCCAGGCATAGGTTTGAAGTACGTGAAGATAGTTTGGATGGAGGGCTCCGCTTACAGCGATACGGTTCTTTTTGGAGTGAGAAGATGCCATCATAACCGATTCGGCCAGGGCCGTTGCTCCGTCATACATACTGGCATTGGTTGCGTCCATACCCGTAAGGTTGCTGATCATGGATTGGAATTCAAAAATGGCTGTCAATGTGCCCTGGCTGACTTCAGGCTGATAGGGAGTGTAGGCCGTATAGAATTCCGACCTTGAAGCAAGGGCATCAACAACTGCAGGTACCTGGTGCTGATAGACGCCGGCACCGACGAATGATACGGGCAGAGTGTTGCCCGATGCATGTTTTTTCAGCAGTTTTTCAACCTCTATCTCCGACAGGGCTTCGGGCAGTTCAAGGGAGTAGGCATTCCTGATATTTTCAGGGATGTCTTTGAACAGGTCTTTTATATCGTTTACGCCGATTTCCCTGAGCATATGTTTTCTATCTTCTTCGGTTATAGCAATAAAGTTCATCGCTCTTCTCCTGATTTTTCAAGAATATGCCGGATAGTGTATTCACTGAACCGGTTATATATATCAGCCATTATATACATAAAAGGGCCTTTTGACCACGACAGCCTCAACTGGTTTGTTCCTGATTATGATCGACAGCGCATCCCCTGTTTTTGCCGTTCCTGATTTGACAAGTCCCATGGCAATACCCTTTTTCAAAAGAGGGGAAAAAACACCGCTGGTGACGTAACCGGTATCGATGCCGTTTTTTTCGATACGGTATCCTTCCCTGGGAATTCCGCGGTCCGGGATTTCCAGGCAGATCAGCTCCCTTCCAGCACCATTTTTTTTCTGACTTGCCAGTATGTCCCGGGCGGTATATTCGGCGTCGGAACTGATGAGCCAGGACAGGCCGGCTTCTACGGGGGATATATCATCGGTAAGCTCGTGACCGTACAGGGAGTAGCACGATTCGATCCTCAGGCTGTCGCGCGCTCCCAGTCCTATGGGCTTTAACCCGAATTCAGCTCCGGCACGGAGAAGTCCCTTCCATAAATCCACGGCGCGGCTATTATCTATATACAGTTCATATCCAAGTTCTCCCGTATAACCGCTGTTTGAAATAATAACATCGGTTCCCATGAATTGTGTTTCGTAAAAATAAAACCGGGGCAGCTCGTCTATCTTTTTTTCATTTATGATTTTTTTAAGAATATTTTTCGATGCAGGACCCTGCAAATCCAGCTTGCAGGTCAATGATGATATGTCCTCAATGGTTACGTCGTTCCCGGCATGTTTCTTGAGCCAGGCAAGATCTTTTTCAATGTTGGACGCGTTTACCACGATCATATACCGGTCTGCCGACACCATGTATATGAACAGGTCATCGATGACGCCACCGCCGGGATTGCTCAGGCAGCTGTACATGGCCTTTCCGGGTTCGAGTTTGTCCAGGCGCGTGGGAATAACTTTATTTAAAAGCGGAACCGAGCCGGGACCGGAAAGAATGAATTCGCCCATATGTGAAATGTCGAAAATTCCGGCAGCGGTTCTCACAGCCATATGCTCTTCAATGATGGACGAATACATCACCGGCAGCATCCATCCGGCGAATTCAACGATTTTCCCGTTAAGTGCAACATGCTCATTATAAAGCGCTGTTTGATTCATAGCTATAGTATCCTCCACTCATCTTCTCAATTGCATTTTTAAGCCCTGTCCGGGATCGCCCCATGGTTGGATCACTGTCATCGCAGGCCGGTTATTTCATTATGTCTCTTTTGGCTCTGGATTTCCATCGCAATGAACGACTCATCTATAAGAGATAGGGCAGCTTCATGTTATAATTCTTATATACAACAAACGTTTCCACGGATCTGACTCCCTTGATGCAGGACATCTCTTCTGTATAAAATTCCAGGATATCAAAGCCTTCCTTGAGAAGTACAATCACTATAAGGTCATACTGACCGGTAACGACACTAACGGAGACAACTCCCCTGAGGGTGCTTATCTCCCTTCCTTTATTCACCAGGTCCATATTTTCCAGTTTTACACCGATGATAACCATGCGGTGGCCCGGCAGTTTTTCCGGGTCCACAAGGCCGCTGATATCAAGGACGCCTTCTTCCGTCATTTTTGTAACCCTGGACCGGACGGTGTTTTCTGTTATGGAAAGATCGTCGGCGATCTCCTTGAAGGATTTCCTGCCGTCACGGAGATGCTTTATTATTTCAATGTTTACATCATCAATTTTCATAATACCTGGAGCATCATACTGATATGCCCTCAGAAAACGATTTACGAATATTCATGATATTGTCAATTATTATTTGAAATATTTATGATATCAGTAATTTTTGACTCATAATATTAGATATATATGAATTATTGAAATAGACTCGCCTGTTTAACCGGGATGGAATACTGTTCCGCAATTTTCACATCGTACGGTTTCCCCCTGCAGATATACCCTTGCCAGGGGTGCCCCGCATGACGGACAGTAACGCATTTTCACGGTCTGAGCAGCGGCTTCATCGGTAAAAAATTCTCCCGTTGTTCTGTCGAAGTTTCCCTTGAGGAGTCTGTCTGTTATGGCCCGGGCAAGAAGTTTTTCACCGGCATGGATGGGGATTCTCAATTTTTCTGCCAGGTCTGCCGTGGTAATTCTTCTATGAGTCCTTGCAAGGGCGGCCACGGATTTGAGGAGAATTTCATCCTTGCCGGCCCTGATGCCAAGATACACAAGCAGTATTCCCGGTGCTGCAAATGCCATGGATATGATAGCGATTGACGGACCATTCATGCGGTCGGCCGGGTCAGGATCAAACATCATGCCGATACCGGCAGCCAGCATGAATATGCCGAAAATGACAAGCGTATATCCGATAAATTTTAATATTGAATCCTTGATATAGAAAGCCATGTGGTACTCCTGTTCATTTTAAAGGTCAGAGTATCAGTTGATAGTTTTTTGATTATACCGGCGCAGTGTATTAATTCAACAATAAAATTCAGTGGAAGAAGCAATGGTGGCAGTATTCTGGTGATTAGGGAAGAAGCACTGTCAATGAATGGATATCAGTTTATCCAGGGTGGATATTCTGAAAAGGGCAAGAACATCATCAGCCACGTTGATCAATTTCATGGTTCCATCGTATTCCTTCATTTTTTTATACATGATGGCCAGTACACCCAGTGCCGATGAATCTATATACACTATATGACTAAAGTCTATGGTGAGATCAGTGACTTTTTTTTCTATGAGAGGATAGAAAGCCGCCCTGAATTTATTGACATTATTAAATTCCACGTTGCCGCTGACAGACATGGTAGCGGTATTACTGCCTGGATGTTCATAAATGGTGATTATCATATTGTTATTTGCCTGGCAACATGTAGTGCGTATACCGGAATTACATGTTTACCATTATGAACACTATCCATTATGGGCGATAAAAAATCAAGCACATTAAAGCCCATCTGGGCGGAATAATAATATTTTTTTCCATATTCTACTATAATTACAGGGTTAGTGCTGCAAATATACATGGTTACACCGATTTTCACTGTAATTTTCTTTACAAATGAAGAATTCGTTTCATTGTGTCTTACCGTGAGGTATGTATGATAATTGAACAGATCCTGGTAACATCAATGGCTGTTTTCTGCTATCTGCTGGTGGATGAAAAAACTAAAGAAGCCATTCTGATAGATCCCGCCGGTGATTTTGAAAAGATTTTTTCCATGGTCAAAAAGCACAATGCAGCAGTGAAATGGATAATAAATACCCATGGACATTTCGATCATACCTCAGGCAATGACCATGTGATGAAACAAACCGGCGCCGGTCTGCTTATCCATGAAATGGACGCCGGTAAGCTTGGACGTATTTCCAACAAACTCCTGTCAAGATTTATGGGAGGGAAGGGATCACCGCAACCGTACGGTATACTGAAGGATGGCGATGTAATCTCATTCGGTGACAGCAGTCTGACCGTCGTGCATACGCCGGGCCATTCCGAGGGAAGTATATGTCTTTACAGTCCGGGGAACATCTTTACGGGAGATACGCTTTTCACGGAAGGAATGGGACGAACCGACCTTGGCGATGGTTCCTATAAACAGATAATGATATCCATAACAAAAAAGATACTTTCGTTTCCCGATAAAACTATCATATGGCCGGGGCATCACTATGGCCGATTTCCCAATTCAACAGTGAAAGAACAGAAGACGTATTATAAATAACTTGGAGATCGATTAATCATGACCGATAAAAAACCATATATAGATTTTACTTTCACCGGCGTTGAAAATTTTTCCGGGACACTGGACAAAGCGATGATAAGCTATCGTATAATGAATCAGAGCGAAACCGATAAACTGTATTCACTTGAACCCCAGATTTTCAACAAAGAGAATGATGTTATCACCCTGGGAGACTGCACAAGAAATGACAAAACTCTTTACTTCCTGGAATTCGGCATGATGATTGCGCCTTCGATTCGTTCTCACATTGTCTTTATTTTTGACCATAAGCCGGATGTCGACGAAATGATTGTCGCAGCCCGGGATCTGGAGAATCTCACCGTTGACAACTTGAAGAAGAAACATGGCAACTCAATCGCCGACATAGATGTTATTGACAACATCTCCGATGCCGAGACGCTTCATTAGAATTTTTACTCCGCATCTCAATAATTATTTTGCAACCCGTAACCCCGCTGCCCTGTCTGTATATTCAAACAAACATTATTATCCAGCATTTCATCTTTGCACTTTTCATTACAGCATATTAATCAACCGACATTTTTGTGGAGAGGTCAGTCATGTCCCGAAGTATATTAATGATTTATCCGGAGATACCGATAACTTACTGGTCTTTTACGCACGCCCTGAAATACACCAGGGCAAAAACTTCTTATCCGCCTCTGGGGCTCATGACCATCGCAGCCATGCTTCCCGGTGAGTATTCGATCAAGCTCATAGACATGAACGTCCAGCCATTGCTTGAAAAGGATATCAAAGACGCTGACATGATTTTTATTTCTGCCATGATCGTTCAGAAAGAGTCCTTCGAAAATGTCATTCACCGCGTAAAAAAATACAATAAAACAATAGTAGCTGGCGGGCCGTATCCCTCGTCAGCCTGCAAAAACCTCTATGGAGTGGATCACATTATAGTAAACGAATGTGAAAGCACGCTTCTGAAGTTTATGAAAGATTTTGAAAAGGGCTGTGCTGAACGGGTATATCGGAGCGATGAATATCCCGATATAACGACGACTCCCACGCCGCGGTTTGACCTCATCGATCATAAAAATTATTATTCCATGATGCTGCAGTTTTCAAGGGGATGCCCATTCAGCTGTGAATTCTGCGACATAATAGAGATGTTCGGCAGAAAACCAAGGACAAAAAAGCCTGAACAATTTATTAATGAAATGAACTCGTTATACGAAACAGGTTTCCGGGGATCGCTCTTTATCGTTGATGATAATTTCATCGGGAATAAAGCGAACTGCCGAGAGCTGCTGAAGCAAATAATCCCCTGGCAGAGAGACAGAAAATTCCCATTCAGCCTCTACACCGAAGCGAGCATGAATCTCGCCGATGATGAGGAACTCATGACGTTCATGGTTGATGCGGGATTTAACATGGTATTTGCAGGTATTGAGTCTCCCTCCATAGAATCGCTTGCCGAGGCTCATAAGATACAGAATATGAGAACGGACCTGTCCGAGGGCGTCAGAAAAATGCAGCAGAAAGGACTCGAGGTTACGGGAGGATTCATTGTCGGCTTCGACAATGATCCCGATGATATATTTGACAGGCAGTTTAATTTTATCCAGGCCGCGGGAATTCCGGTTGCCATGGTAGGGCTGCTTCAGGCATTTCCCGGAACACAGCTTTATGAAAGGCTTAAAAAAGAAGGAAGACTGACAGGTGAAACCAGTGGTAATAATACTCACAACCTGGATTTGAATTTCACATCCCGAATGGATGAAGCCAGGCTGAGAGAAGGATACAAGGAACTGATAACACAACTTTACAATCCCGACAACTACTATATCCGCTGTAAAAATCTCATCAAGAGGCTTCCCGTGAACGATTTTCGGGGCAGGAGCGTCGGTCTTGAAGACATCGTTATTCTTTTAAAATTCGTCGCGAAGAACATGCACTCTGCCGGCGGCAGGAAGCACCTGAGATTTCTGCTGTGGACTCTATTGAATTACAGGAAGCTCTTTCCCGATGCGGTAAGACTTTCCCTTATGGGAGAACATCTTATTTCTATAACCCGGGATCTTGTCGAACTGGAAGGTTTTCGCAGTTTTCTGAACAGCAATGTGACCATGCTGAATGAAGCTCTTGCAAGGCCTCAGCGGGAACGGGAAAAAACAATAGCAGCTTCCCTGCAGAGAAAAGCACTGTTTGTCAAGAATGAGGCGGTGAAGCATTTCAAACGTCTCAATGCGGATATTAAAAAATCTGCTAAAAATTATCTCGTCGAATTTCACGTGACTGTTGATGAACTTATCTGTAATTCGCAGCTGAATTTGAAAAAGAAAACAAGGGCATATTGATTTCAGCCGTTATTTTTTAAATACAGGACCCCGGCTGTACATGTATACGGCATCGAACAATTCTTTTGCTGCTCTGCCGTGGACGGGGACCGGTTCGGAATAGTTTTGTATGATATAAGGAATCAAATCCGTCTGAATATGCCTTCCATCATAAAAATGGTGCCTGGCAATGAGCCCCCGGCGATGATGTATGGTCTGCATCTGATCGAATAAAAAATTCCCCAGCCCATATGAAATGAATTTTCCCCGGTAAAATTCAAGTCCCATGGGACGGTGTGATGAAGAGGAAACAAGAATATCGGCGCCCATTTCAGCGGCCAGGTGAAAGTATTCCACCTGGATATCATGGGGCACCGGGTTGTCTTCATTTCCCCACTGAACAGAGACAAATACCACATGGGAATTCCTGCGCGCCTCGCTGATGAGATTTATGAAACGGTCTCTGGTGAGTTTCAGCGCCCCGGCACGGTTGTTTGTCGCCCATGCTTCAGGAGGTCCCCACTGGTTAAAACCAACAAAAGAAAATATCTTTCCCCTGATCGTAACATATCGCACCTTCATGGCTTCGGAGAGGTTCTCACCGCCGCCGAAATAAATCATTCCCGCATCTTTCAGCATGGCAATGCTGGCAGCGTTATATCTCCATCCAAAATCATTATTATGATTTCCCGTGAGTTCAATTATATCAAAACCCGATTTTTTCATAATATCGAAATAAGACGGAGGCGAGCAGAAAAGCATCCTGTCTTTCAACGGCCACGAACACCCCGGCACAAAGGAGACTTCATTGGAGGTCATGGCCAGATCCGCAGCGGAGGTTATTGCCTCAACGGCGCGTATGGGACGGTAAAGGTCCCCGTGTTTATTGACGGTACGCATAAAGGCCCGTGTCATGGCTGTAACGCCGGTCTGAGCAATAGTAGTATGAAGTGATTTATCAAAGAATGATATACCTTCCAGCAGCAATGGATAGGCGTCAGAATCGGAGATAGTATAATCAGTATTTGCAGCACCCCAGGGGTAATTATGGTTTATGGACAGCACCTTCATCGAAGATAGTATTCCTCTCATATCGGTGATGAGAAGAGCGTTTCTGTCGGAATGGGGCGGCGTATTTGAGGCGATACATGTTTTAAAATTCAGCGAGGGGTACCTCCTTTTTATTATCGTTTCAATTTTTGCGTCGACAAAAACATGAAAAGGGGTTACCATATTGCCGGGGAGCCGGCCATTGTTCAATAGGTAAAGAGCCTGGTTGAGGCTTATATCATCAAGCTGGCTGGTGAAATGAACAAGGAGTAATAGTGGTCCCTGGTCAGTGGCGCGGCATTCGAAAAATGGCAATGCCGTAAACAACAATAATGCCATGATGCACGCAATCTTATTCAATTTATGGATAATAATCATTGATAGGTCTTCCCCGGATACGGTATTTCTTTTTGCTTGACATTATGTTCCTCTTACTATTCTTTACAAGATTAATTCATGGGGGAGTAAAAAATTGAAGCTAAAAATAATTTATTATATTTTCATTGTTGCGGGACTGATTGCATTTTCCCCCGGGTGCAGGCCCGAAACCGGTTTAAGCAATACTGACTCACGATACGATGACATCCGGATACCGAAAACAAAAAATGGATTCAGGGACACGGCCATATTCCTCGGAGCGCTCCCTTCCGGGAATAATGTATCCTGGCATGGCCTGACCGAAACCCATCAGTATGAGGCATACAAAAAATCCGTAGAGCGGAGCTGGGAAAACTTTTTCAAACCCAATTTATCAAGGATTGAAGGATGGACCAGCAGCAATCTTCCGTCCCGATACGTTAAAACAATTTTTTATCCCTTCAGCGGCCCTGACATATTGAATCCTCTTGCCTTTTATCCCGAATCGCGGGACATCATCATGTTCGGACTTGAACCTACGGGCGGTATACCGGACCTGACATCTATGCCCCGTCAAAAAATATTGCCCGGCCTTAATGAACTTCTGCCGGCCATCAATTTTATGCTTGATCACGCCTTCTTTATCACTACCGAGATGGAAAAAAGTGTGGGAAAAACACCGCTTTCAGGAATTACGGCCATCATGGTCTTTTTTCTGGCCAGGGGAGGGTACCAGGTCATGGATATAAACCTGGTACATATTGACGAAAAAGGAAAGCTCCTCCGGGGTGAAGGTATGCCGGTTAAAGGATGCTTGAACGGTGTTGAAATAATTTTTTTCAGAAATAATGCTTCTCAACCGAAGAGGGTCCGCTATTTTCAGATTAATATAGCTGACGGTTCCCCCCAGCTTGGACGCTTCAGTGAATGGCTTCGCGGCCAAAGCCCTTTTTCAACTATCATCAAATCGGCATCATATCTCATGCATAACAGTAATTTTTCAGCTATAAGGGATATTGTCCTCTCTCACAGCAGTTCTATTCTCCAGGATGACAGCGGAATCCCCTATACCTATTTAAAGAAAAACAAGGATTGGGAAATCCGCCTTTTTGGAAAATATCATCGGCCGCTGCCCGTTTTCAAGGAAAGATATCAGGTCGAATTAGAAAAGGACCTGGCCGACACAACGGGGGAGCCTCTTCCCTTCGTATATGGCTATGGCTATGGCTATGGCGATATGACATACCACCTGCTCCTGGCCACCCGCAGGGAACATACGGCAGACTATAGAGCACCATGACATGAAAAGGCTGACACTATTCACGGGCTGCATGCTTGCAGCAGTTATAGCCCTGCCTGCCGTTGCAATAATGGCATGGGCCGCAGAACCTGAAATTCAAAGACAGCCGTATCTGTTTGTCCACGAGGCCTGGGATCATCCGGACCTCAACCGACTCAGGGAACAATATGATTTTGATGAGTATTGCCTGGGGGAGAATAATGAATTCCTCCGGATGATCATGCTCAAATCCTGGGTTTATCACCACCTCCGATATAGTTTCAGTACTCCATATCCGCAGTTGAGAAATTCACTGAAGATTCTCAGGAAATCGTCAAAGGGAACGGCTTTCCTCTGTTCGTCCTATGCAGCGGTCTATATGCAGTGCGCACTCAGTATGGGCTGGACGTCGCGGTATATTTTTCTTCGGAAGCCTTCGGGGGAAATGCATGCCGCCGTCGATGTATGGTCCAATGTTTATAAAAAATGGGTTTACATCGATCCTACATGGAATATTCATCTTGAAGGGAAAAAAAAACAGGGACCTCTATCTGTGCTGGAAATGCGTGATGGCTGGATCAGAGACCGCGGCAAATCCCTGATATATGTTTATGGTGCGGGCCGCAACCAGAAGAGGTATGATTTTCATAAACTTCCCATAACCAGGAATGATTCCGTACTCTGGCGCAGGATGCCTGTCACAAAGGAATGGATCAGCTATACCTATGAGATTGCCTATGTGGGACGGAATAATTTTTTCACACATGGAGACGGCTCTGGAATGGATATATGGGATTCCATGTATATCGTAAAAGATGGTATCAATGAAAAAGATACTAATTGGCCTTTTGCCGATAAAACGCCTTTATCTGTAGACAGGCTCTTTCATAATCTAAACATATGCCGTGGGAAAATATCCGTATATGATCAAAAAAGCGATATATACAATATCCGCTTCGTGTCCGCCGAATATGATTTTTATACACCGTCATTCAGTCATTTTCAGGTGGAGACAGAAAATAATAAGTGGACAATACTTCCCGGATTTATTGAAATTGGAAAAAAGAAGCTCCGTGAAGGCTTCCGCATCAGAACTTTAAACAAACGGAATGTTCCGGGACCGGCCTGTCTCATCAGAATGACTGATGAAGGCATCCTTGATACCATTGATTGACTGCCATCATGCCGCAAAAATAAAGATCTCCAGGTCTGAACAACGATTATGATACCAATTATTTCCACATTATTAAAGCGTTTCTTAACACGCTGGAATGCGCCTTTCGGATACCATCATCTGCTCGTGCTGGCCATACCGCTTATCATCAGCACAGGGTCATGGTCTATTCAGCATGTCATCGACAGAATGTTCCTCACCTGGCATTCCGAGGCGGCAATTGCAGCATCCATGCCCGCGGGAATTCTCAATTTTACCATAATAAGTTTTTTTATGGGAACGGCAAGTTATGTGAGTACTTTTGTAGCCCAGTATTTCGGATCAGATCAGCATAAGATGGTGGGGCCCATCGTATGGCAGGGAATGTATGTTTCACTCATGTCGGCTTTCACTCTTTTTTTGCTTATCCCTTTTGCTCCGACAATATTCACACTCATCGGTCACGATGAAGCGGTGAGGATACTTGAAACCGATTACTTCCAGATACTGTGCTTCGGCGGATTTCCCGTTGTCGCCTCATCGTGCCTTGCAGGACTTTTCTCCGGTCTGGGAAAAACCTGGATTGTCATGTTCGTTAATATTTTTTCAACGATAGTAAATATCGTTTTCAACTATCTTCTTATTTTCGGTAACTGCGGTTTCCCTGCCATGGGCATCAGGGGGGCTGGTATTGCCACCGTAATTTCGGCCTGTGTAAACTTTCTCATTTATTTTGCCATAACTCTCGGGCCCTATTACCGGTCGGTTTTTGATTCAGTGCGAGGCTGGCGATTCAACAAGGGGCTGTTTTTAAGACTGATGAAATATGGACTGCCAAGCGGCGCCCAGTTTTTTCTCGATGTGGCGGGTTTCACTTTCTTCATTCTTATCATCGGCCGGCTTGGGAAAGTAAGTCTGGCCGCATCCAATATTGCACTTACCGTTAACAACCTGGCTTTCATGCCCATGATAGGATTAGGTATTGCCGTATCTATTTTGGTAGGACAGAATCTTGGCAGAAATGAACCGGAAAATGCAGAATACAGCGCCTATTCGGGTTTTCACCTGACGTTTATATATATGTCAGCAATCGCGGCTCTTTTTGTTTTTTTTCCTGAAATATTTATCGGTATCTTTGCTGCCAAAGCGGATCCTGAAAAATTCAGGGAAATTTTTGAATTAACCGTTATTCTTTTGCGCTTTGTAGCCTTCTATTCTATCTTTGATACGCTCAATATCATATTCGCATCGGCAATCAAAGGCGCCGGGGATACACGTTTTGTCATGTACATGATTTCCAGTCTATCACTTACCGTTCTTGTCATTCCGACCTATTTATGCGTCGTTATATTTGAAATGGGTTTGTATGCAGGATGGACGCTTGCTTCGGCATATGTCATTATACTGGGGTTTGTATTTCTCCTGCGGTTTAAAAACGGCAAATGGAAAAACATGCGGGTTATCGACATGGAAAAATAATGAGATGATATCGGTGAATCAGGATACGCTTTTAAGCATTCTGTCAATATCCTGAAGCTGGTAAGGTTTAACGAGAATGCCTTTGAATCCATAATTACGGTAGTTGGCCATGACTTTATCGTCGGAATAGCCGCTGGAAACCACGGCCTTGACTTCTGGGTCGATACTTATCAGCTCTTTTATGGTCTGAGTCCCTCCCATTCCTCCCGGGATCGTGAGATCTATTATAACCAGGTCAAACCGTGCACCTCTTTCAAGGTTTTCTCTGTACAGGCGGACTGCCTGGGACCCATCCCTGGATTTTACGACTGAGTAGCCAAGATGCCGGAACATTTTGTCGGCGACCTCGAGAATATAATCCTCATCATCCATAATCAGTATTCTTCCCTCATGCATTTCGGGTTCCTGGGCGGAATCGGCCGGCTGCTGAATTTCTCCAGTGGATTTCTTAAGATATATGGAGAAAGAGGTGCCCGCACCGGGCTGGGATTTAACATCTATATAGCCGCCATGTCTTTTGATGATTGAATAGCTGCTGGCCAGCCCGAGTCCGCTTCCCGACTTTTTTGTGGTGAAATATGGATCAAAAATCTTTCCTAAATTTTCCGACGGTATTCCACAGCCGTTATCCGAAATGGTGATCCTCACATATTGTCCGGCTGGAATCGGGAGATTCGTTGGAATGGAATGGATATTATCTGCCGAAATAGTAATGACACCCCCCTCGGTCATGGCCTGCATGGCATTGATTATCATATTGCTGAAAACCTGGCTTATCTGGTCAATGTCGATTTCCACGGGCCAGATGTCGCTGTCTATAGTGATGGTGCAGGAAATGCTGGATCCAGCCAGTATAAAATCAACACTGTCCCGCATCAGATCGCTTATTGAAACGGTATGCTTGATGGGCTCTCCACCCTTTGAAAATGTGAGCAACTGACGTGTCAGATTAACCGCTCTTTTCCCTGCCTGTTCAGATTTATCAAGCAATTCCAGTAATTCTTTCGATTCCGTGCTCATGGTTTTTGCGATGGAGATATTTCCAATTATGCCCGTCAGAAGATTATTGAAATCATGGGCTATTCCTCCCGCCAATATGGAGAGAGATTCCATCTTGCTGATACGCATTATTTCTTTTTCAAGTTTACTTTTTTCAGTTATATCCCTGATGGCAAGTACCATACCCGCCATGACATCATGTTCCAGTAGAATAGGCGCGCAGTTGATTTCAACAATACACTCTGTCCCATCTCTGGATGTCATGGTAAACGGCATGCCGATCGTATCAAGGTTCCCGATTTCCCTGATAAATTCAATATTGCTGAAAAATAGTTCTTTCGCCCTCGGGTCCTTGAGATTAATGACATCACTTATATGCATGGATTCCGCTTCTTGCTGAGACCAGCCGGTAAGACTTTCTGCGACCTTATTCAGAAGAATAACCATGCCGTCCCTGTCACAGCTTATAACCGCATCTCCGATGGAACGCAGTGTGGCAGAAAGATGTTCCTTCTCCTGATTTATTTTATCAGTTGCATTGATAAGTTCTTCATGGGTTTCCGATAATTCGGTATTTAGTTCTTCCAGCGCAACACACTGATGCTGAATTTCATGATACTGGCTGCGTATAGTGGTTTCCGCCAGTTTTAATTCCGAAATATTGGTGATGATGGCAATTGACGCTTTTTGACCTTTTATGGAAGTCAGTGCAGCGGAAATTATTACATCGATGATCTTTTTATCAGCAGTAAACATTTGCGCCTCATATTGTGATGACGCATTTTTATCCGAATGGCGGTTATTGTATTGTTTCATAACCATTTCCCTTCCCGTTGGCGTATCAGGAAAAAAATCGGCAAGTCTAGTTGTATAAAAATCCCTTTCATTCTTACCGGTCATTTCTATCATCTTGCTATTGGCATAAATGGGTCTTTCATCGACAATGAGCATTATACCGTCATGTGCATTTTCTATAAGTATCCTGTACTTTTCTTCCGATTCCTTCAAATCCTTTTGGGCTTCTTCCCGCTCTCTCCTGTATGCGTTTATCTTATCGGCGATGCCGAGGGAGAGAAGGAGCGCCAGAACCGAAGATCCGATCTGATATGTCCAGTTTGTCAAAGTAGTGACAGTTGTAAGGCCGAATGCTCTGGCTGCAAAAAAAAGTGAGCCCAGGAGAAAAAGAATCCACGACCCCAGATAGAAATATGCTTCACGACGTCTTTTCAATGCCGCTATAAAACCGATGGCAAGAAAGATTGTCATGATGATTAAAACATACAGTACCGATACCTGGGTTATAAGAAAATAGTCTAAGAAAAACACGGCGATAAGCAATAGCACGGTACCAAGAATAAAACCTATAAAGAATTTATTGGCAAGGGGAAGAACCTTTTTCAGGTTGAGAAAACTTTTCGTAAAAAGCAGGGAGAAAACACCACTTAAGAAAATAAAAAAGGGATTGGAATAATGAGCCCAGGTAATGGATTCAGGCCATAAATGCTGGAAGGCCAGACCATTCTGTGTCATGGAGTACATGGAAATACCAAAGATGAAGCCTACGAGATAGAGATAGGCCCAGTCTTTAAAAGAAAAGAATATGACCAGGTTGTAGAAAATCAGGGCAATCATAATTCCGTAGTAAATCCAGAGCCACATCATTTCGTTATTCATTTTTTTATTGAATTCAGACGATGACCAGGCGGAAAGATTAATGACAAGCGATCCCGTGGACTTTATTCTTATGAAAACCATTGAATCGCCCGGCGGAGATTCAATGGGAAAAACAAAGGAACGGGATTCAACCTGTCGTTTGTAAAAAGGATACTTGTCCCCGGCTGTATAATGAGTGGTTCCACCGGAGTTCGTGATGTAAATATCAATATGATCGATGAGAGGATATTCCTCTTCTATCAACCAGCTTATTGAATGATTTGTGAAATTATGCACTTTCATCTTGAGCCAGAATGTGGAACGGCTGTATCCAAAACTTTTTGTTTCCTTGCTCAGATTTCGGAATTGTCTGCTGATGGGATCAGTGAGGATATCACTGAGATCGAGATTGCCCTGAGGGTCCTCATAATACTGCATCCAGGTTGAGAGCCGTACCGAGCTTAAATCATCACTGAGTCCAAATATATTTTCCGCAACCAGGGGAGTTGTGGCAAAACACAAAAAAATGATATTTATGGCGATTCTTCGTACGTACTTTATCATGAATATTCGATCTGAAACAAAATTATACTTACACATTATATATGTATAATTTAAAAACGACCAAATGTCAAGATTTAATACGTATCGATTCTTCTTAAAAATGTTTTTCAAGGATAGATTATTAAAACGAATTACTGTCTCGCTCTCTTTTATCGATAGAATACGGGAAATAATCCGGCAGGAAAAATAATAAAAAGTACTTGCCTGCCCGATGACGGGAGAAATCATAGCAGGGATTTTAATCATAATGTTCCGGAGAAATAAATGAACGCTCCCGATTTCAGTAAAACATTGAAATTACTCCCCAACAGGGATGATCATAACTGTTTTGGCTGCAGTCCCTCAAACCAGTCAGGGCTGCAGATGAAATTTTATACCGATGAGACCAGGGTTTATTCCAGGCTCTCCGTGCCGGAACATTTATGTGGATGGAACACGCTTGTCCACGGCGGTGTAATATCGACTATCCTGGATGAAATAATGAGTTGGGGCGCCATTTACCTGCTGAGGAAGATCGTGCTGACAAAATCCATCACCGTGGATTTTCTCCAGCCAATCACAATTAATGAAGATATACGAGTGGAAGGGAAGGTGCTTGAAAGGACCGGTGAAAGGGAAGCTGTCATGCAGGGATTTATTTATACTGATAAAGGCATTCTTGCAGCACGTTCCACGGGGATATTTGCCCTTTTTTCTCCCGATGTTCTGAGAAAAAAAGGGATCATGTCCGATAAGGATATTCAGTATTTTGAAATGATGATGCAGAACAACTGAAAGCGAAAGTATGATTCATCTGATATATCAAGAAGCCCCGCAACAGTATGGAGCGGGGCTTCTTGGAAATATTACCGGTGATTCCGGAATATGGTGCAGAAACTCACATTACTTTTTAAAGTTATACGGCACATCAGACATTTCCTGAACCCTGTTTTGCAGCTGAAGGTAAAGAGTTTTTTCATCTTCCACCAGCAGCTCAATGGCATTCTGCTTGCACGTTTCAATGCACATGCCGCAGGCCTTGCAATCGGGCGAAACAGTGGCCTTGCCGTTTATCATCCTCATTTCATTGAGAAAACATTTCTCGACGCATATCCCGCATCCATTGCATTTTTCAGCATTGACACGAATAGAAATACCGGGAAGTTTTTTATACGTCCGGTTCAATTCCGGTCCGCGTACTTTCATATGTTTCCGGTAAAGACATTTGTTGTCATCGCAGAAACAGATGAACATGAGCCGTTTGAAATCGGGAAGCTGGAAGGCAAAGGCATCGATCCATACATGCGCCAGGTTTGCCACAAGACCGGCTTCGGCGGCCCGGCCGATATGGCTGATCGCTTCCTCGGGAGAGACAAATCTGCCATGGGAAGGATGTATCCGCCGCGTCGCAGGACCATAGGCGATACAGCCGATATTCATACGGGGACTCTTTCTGTCCTTAACTCCGTGGCACATACATTCATTAAGGACAAAGATATTTTCCTTGATATCATACATGAGATTTTCCAGTACTTTTCTCGGCACGGGCGTTGTATCAGGAGGACTGACTTCTTCTTTTATGGGGATTGATGTCAGTTCATTGTGAGGCGCCTTAAAAAACAGATTGATGAATGGCCGGAGATAGGGAACATTGCTCAATCTTTTTCCCATAATGATAGTAGGCCAGGAAAGCCATAACTGCAGCTTCACCAGCGCATTGTTGGGACCATAGCGGAGTATATTTTTCATGATATCGTCTACCTTTGATTGTTATGCTTTTTTACCGGAAGATTAATAATAAATTTCAGTTATCTATTATATTCTTGCCAAGAGGAACCCACCAGGTAAAACCAAAAATGAAGGTTTTTACGGCGGATTTTGTTTTTGATATCCCTCTGGATGAACCGACCTGCATCCCTTTTTTTATTTCCGACGCATGAAGGATTATCAGGGCAATAAAGACTCCCCAGCCCCAGAGTGGTTTTTCAAAAAAATATCCTAAAATGATAACGGCCGGCCAGAGTAAAAGCGCTCCTGCCATGAGATTATACCAGAAAATTTTTGACTTTAACACAGGTGAAGCCTCCTTTGCTTTTATTGTCCTGCTACGGCGGGGAGGGAGACCGAGAAGCAGGTCCATTCTCCTTCTTTTGATGCAACCGAAATACTTCCCTGATGATTATTGGTGATGATAAAATAGGAGATATAGAGTCCGAGGCCTGTTCCCTGTCCCGTGTCTTTTGTGGAAAAGAAAGGCTCGAAAATATGCTTCTGTATATGTGCCGGGATTCCCGGTCCGTTGTCGCATATTTCAATTACTATTTTATCATAACGCTGATATGTTTTTATTTGTATTTCAGGTTCCACGCTGATCCCGGTCCTCTCTGCCATGGCTTGTGCGGCATTCTTCAGAAGATTCAGAAAAACCTGTTCCACCTCAGTTGAGGAACACAGGGACTTTTGTATCTGCGTGTCGTAATTTTTTACTATATTGATATTTCTGAAATCATATTTTTTTTTCAGATCATAATCATTAATGGCAAGGTCAATTGATTTGTCAATGATATCATTAATATCACAGGCATTTCTGGCTGATTTAGATCCTCTGCTGAATTCAAGCATATTCTGTATTATTTTCGAAGCCCTGATTCCCGCTTCCAGCATTCCGTCAAGATAGTGTAAAATTTTCTTATCTTCAAACAGTCTCTGAAGAGCATCCGGTTCAATGCCATATTCTTTGAAAATCATACTGTTGCGGCTTTCGCCGGGTGAAATCCTTCTGATTACACTTTGTATTCCCTGTATTATGATGCCCAGTGGATTATTTATCTCGTGAGCCATTCCCGCCGCAAGACCGCCCACGGTAAGCATTTTATCGTTAAGAATCATCAATTCCTGCATTTTTACTCTTTCCGTCGTGTCATCAATTCGTATAACGACTCCCGTCTTCTCTTCGTCCAGGACCGGGTATATGACAAGATCATTATAGTATCTGTCTTCCTCACAGTAGTTTACCAGTTTTTCATGTATGATGATTTCCTGTGTGGCAAGTGCTTTTTGAATATCTTCACTATATTGATTATATGCCGGTACAATGTCTGTCAGCTTTTCCCCAAGGGCTTCTCCCTGAGATATTCCGGTCTTGTTCTGTGCGCAGGAATTCCATAGGGTTATTTTTTGATCTTCATTTAAGCCGATAACGATTGAAGGCATAAAATCTATAATGTCGTTAAGCATATTTTTGGTTTCCTTCAGTTTTCTTTCCGCTTCCTTCCTTTTCACAATCATGTGATTGGCTGATTCAGCCAGGTTTCTAAATTCAGACAATGACATCTGGTCAATGTCTATTGTCCCGTAGCTCTCGGCCGATTGATTGAAAAATTTTGAAAATACCTGATACTCTCCATTTATCTTTTTTGAGATGAATAAGGCAACAATGAAGACAATACATACTATCACCAGGGACAGAATCAGAATTTGATGGATAAGGCGGGTCACATGAGACCGGAGCTTTTTTCGGTTTTTTTCAATGAGGCTGTCAATCTCATAGACATAAATCCCCAGTCCCACGTACCATTCCCATTCGCTCACGGCCTTCACATAGCTGATTTTAGGCCTGGGCACCGTACCTTCAAATTCAGGCATGACATAATGGAGGTATCCGCCACCGGTCTGTGAAAGGGCAATGAGTTCCCTGACGATCTTCACCCCATTAGTGTCTGTCACGTCCATCATGTTTTCCCCGCGGGCAGGGCCCAGAAGGCTGATGCCATCCCATGTACCGACAAAAATATACCCCTGCTTGCCGAACTTCATCATTGATAATCGTTCCAGGACATCTCTCTGAAGTTTCTTTTTATTGTAATAATGTTTTTGTTCAGAACCCGATGTCTCCATGAGCTTTCGCTTAAGGAAATATACACTCTCGACAGCAATATCAACATTATGCTTTAATTTCTCTTTTTCACTTTCCAGATAACGTTCTTTTTGCTGTGCGGCCTCAGCATCAAATTTATTGTATTCAGATCTGATCCAGAGATAATTAATGGGAACCATTATTATACCTGTGATAAAAAGCATGGAAAGGAGAAAAATTGAAGTGATGCTTTTGTTTTTTAACCGTTTAATAATCATCTTTTTGTCTCATCCCTATAAGACGGTTACAGGTGGATGAATTGTATATCAGTTGTAAACATTATTCAAGTAATTAACTATAATAAAATCCTTGATAAATTATACAAATAAAGATGTCTTTTCTCTTGACTGCTTCACAATGATACCATAGAGTATATCATTTAATAGTAACAACTGGTTATGAGGAACATATGGATTTTAAAATTAAATCGCTTGGCAAAAATAAATACAGGGCGAAGGATATTGTCAATTTTGCCGTTAAGGATTCCTACATAGTTTCAGACGAAAAACGCCTTCTGCATAACATTTTTATAGATGATAAGGGATATGATCCCGCTGACATGGAAAAAAGTTTTGAACTGGCCGGTCCCCGGGAAAAGCTTTATTTTGATCCTGCAATAACGAGATGCGCCATTGTGACATGCGGTGGTCTCTGTCCGGGGCTGAACGATGTTATCCGTTCCATTGTCATGGAATCCTACTATCGCTACGGTGTCCATTCCATACTTGGCATCAGATACGGTTATAATGGGCTTAATCCGGCCATGGGGTACCATCCTGTAGAATTGACTCCCGAACTTGTGGAAAATATACACATGGACGGCGGCACTATACTGGGGTCTTCCAGGGGTGGAACAGATGATATGGAAATTCTGGTGAATACCCTGGAAAAACTAAGTATAAACATTCTATATACCATCGGTGGAGATGGAACACTCAAGGGAGCCCATAAAATAAGCGAGTTGGCAAAAAAAAGGGGGTATGATCTTGCTGTTGTCGGCATCCCTAAAACGATTGACAATGATATAAGCTTCATTCAGCGTTCTTTTGGTTTTGAGACTGCCTTTTCAAAGGCATCGGATTCGATTTATGCAGCCCATGCCGAGGCCAAGGGAGCGCCTAACGGGATTGGGCTTGTGAAACTTATGGGCAGGCAGTCGGGATTTATCGCTGCCAACGCCGCTCTTGCCATGAATGATGTAAATTATGTCCTGGTACCGGAAGTTCCATTTGATCTGTATGGCGACCATGGTTTTTTGAGCTGTCTTGAGAAGCGATTGTTGAACCGGGGACATGCCGTTATCTGCGTTGCCGAGGGAGCGGGGCAGGATCTGATTAAAAAGGAACAGGAAAAAAAGAGCCATGACGCTTCAGGAAATATTGTGCTTGATGACATCGGTATTTTTTTGAAGCAAGCTATCAATAAGTATTTCAAGGAGAAAAAGATTACTATCAATCTAAAATATATCGATCCAAGTTACATAATAAGAAGCGCTCCGGCAGTACCCAATGATTCAATATTTTGTGCGATTCTTGGACAGTACGCTGTACATGCGGGCATGGCCGGGAAAACCGACCTGGTGATCGGGCAGTGGAATAATGTCTTCATCCACATCCCCATTGAACTCGCCATATCCAGAAGAAAACAGATAGACCCCAACTCCCCATTCTGGAACAGTGTACTGGAGGCGACTGGTCAACCCGTATCCATGGTCAATGCACAGTCGTAATGATGGATATTATTACAGAAAAAAAAATTCTCCTTCTGCAATCGCAGCTCTTTTCGAAACTCAGAGACGAGGAGCTGGATATAATTGTCAGATACAGTGAGTTCATTTATCTTAAAAGTAACGAAGTTGTTTTCAGGGTACATGATTCGGCCCGATCATTGTATCTTATTGCGGATGGAGAAATCCTTATAACCAAAACAGAAGCAGGAGCGGATGAGAGGGATGTGGCGAAATATTTGTCGGGAGAATGCTTCGGTGAACTTTCTCTGTTCAGATCTTCCCGGCAAAATGCCAATGCCATTGCCGTATTAGATTCCCGTATTTTGCAATTTCCGGCAGCATCCTTTAAATTCCGGGATATTGCCGAAATGCATGCTGAAGTCTTCGCCAACATCCTTTATAAACTGATAGCCATTATCGCGGGAAGAATTCGCAGTACCAACAGACTTATCAATGCCAGAACGCCATGGCTTCATGAACTGAAAAGAAATCTTTATACTGACAAATTGACGGGAATATTCAACAAGAATTATCTTGATGAGGACCTTCCCGAAGGCATTTATAACATGGATACTCCGGTTTGCCTCCTTATGGTAAAACCGGATAATTTCAAACAGGTTAATGATACCTTTGGTCATGACGCAGGTGACAGGGTTCTGAGACTCATGACTATTTTTATTCAGTCGCTGTTGAAGGAAGAGGATATTGCCGTGAGATACCGAGGCGACGAATTCGTGGTTGTTTTGACGGGAACCAGTCTTGACCGTGCCATTGTGTTTTCCCGGGACATTCAGCAGACCCTGTATAGTATGGATTTAAGCAATGCCTTGCAGACCGGAGAGTTCCATGTAACGGTCAGTATCGGTATTTCCACATTTCCCGGCGAGGCGAATAATTCAGATGATTTGATAAAGCAGGCGCATGCAAAAATGATGACGGCGTGGGACGCCGGCGGTAATAGCATACAGACCGGAGCGTTTCCGGAAGAACAGGGAAAAATATCATGACTGACCTTCATGAAAATATTTTGAAATGCAGCCATCTTTTCTCTTTGCTGACTGACAATGAAGCCGGAATAATATTCAAATATTTCACGCATGTCACGATAAATGAGGAAACGGTAATTTTCCTCGAGGGTGATGCCGGGGAGGATTTATATATTGTCCTGGCCGGGGAGATTATTTCAACGGTACAACTCCCCGACGGTCACCGGCGGGTCCTGGCAAAGTTCACCGAAGGTGAATTTTTTGGAGAAATGGCTATATTCGAACAGGCACCACGATCCGCAACATGTACCAGCTTTGTTAAATCTGAATTACTGAAACTACGGAAAAATGATTTTTATGATATAATACAAAAATACCCCGACATTGCGATAAAAATGATGTATCGCATGCTTAATATAACCACGGAGCGGCTTGAAGAAAAGAACCAGTTCCTTTCCGAGATGGTTACCTGGGGCGAGGAGGCGCGAAAACGGGCTATAACCGATGAACTGACAGGCACATATAATAGACGCTACTTTGACGATGCACTTCATCTGGCAATAACCAGGGCAAAGGCCACATCTGCACAATTTTCTCTGGTGATGATTGACATGGATTTTTTTAGAAAAATCAATGAGGTCTATTCCCATGATGAAGTGGACAAGATATTAAAGGAAGTGACAAGGATCTGCCTGAAAAATCTGAAGCAGAAGGATATTTTTGCCAGATATGGCGGAGATGAATTTGTTCTCATTCTACCGGAAACAACCATGGATCAGGCCAAGAGCATATCCGATAGACTGTGCTCGGCAGTCGAGAACATGGATTTGGCTGAAATTTCCGCACACGTCAGTACACGTGTAACTATAAGTCTGGGAATTGCAACGTATCCTGAAAGCGGGCTCGACGCGGAAACCCTTATCAGGGAATCAGACAGAGCTCTCTACGAGGCCAAGAAGAGCGGAAGAAACAGGTCTGTCTGCGCATGAAAGGATGCTTGTAAAAGGATGAGAACAGCATGGCAAAAAAATCAATAGAAACCATCTTTCAGAAAAACACTATCGTCAATAATATTATCAATGCCATCAGCACGATGGAAAACTTTCTGATCCTGGGACATAAAAATCCCGACGATGACTGTGTAGCCTCAACAGTGTCCATGGCGCTGATCCTGACCAAATTCTCTAAAAATGTATACATCTATTATAGCTATCCCGTCCATGATCATTATAATTATCTGATGAATATATGCCGCTATAATTCCGTAACTCTCGTTGAAAAAAATGAAACTGTGGCCCAGACTCCCGACGTTGTTATTATCTGCGATACACCCAAACCTTCGATGGTTGACACCAACCGCATGATTGATGAGTATATTTCAAATCCGGACATCATCAAGATAGAACTGGATCATCACATCGGTGCCGATAGTGATTATAATGGAGATCCTGATTACTCTTTTGTCCTGGAAGCGTCTTCTGCCAGCGAACTGGTTGGGTATCTCGCCCTGAAAATGAGGAATAACAGGGATCTCATGAAGCAGTACCAGATTAAAAATCTCATGACAAGAAATTTTGTTCTTGCCGTTCTCACGGGAATTATCGGTGATTCAAAAATGGGAAGCTTCCTTAAATCAAAAAGAGAACTGCGGTATTATGATATATTCAGCCGTCTTTACAATTCCATATTATCACGAGAGACCATAAAAAAAACTAATCTTGCCAACATGAATGAAGTCTTTACTGAAATTCAGAAATTATCAACATCGGAAGAGAAATGCGCGAATTACATGATGAAAAAGAAAAAATTCACATCTCACTTCGGATATATCATCATGGATCAAGATGATATGAAATATCTCTATAAAGAATTTGATGATGATACCATTGTTTCCATAACGAGGGGTATTGCCGATACAATGGCTGAAGAAAGTAAAAAATTCGGGTTTGTAAGTTATTTTGAAAATAATGAAAAATCGGATCTTATCCAGTTCCGGATACGGCGCAGTAAATCATTTAAGGATTATGATCTTCGAAATGTGTTGAAAATATTTAATATTGAAAATGGGGGAGGCCATGAAGGGGCCATCGGTTTCAGGCTTTCCCGTTCTAAGGTTGAGAATGTTGAGGCATTTGTGCGGGACATAATTGCAGAAGTGGAAGGCCTGATGAAATGATTGTATTTTACGGTTTATTTTTCTGAAACGCTGTTATGCTCCAGCCAATATTCGATGCGACCGGAAGATATTTATTTTTTTTCTTGATATTATCACCTTTCTTTTTTAGATGATATCACTTCAGCTGTAAAATTAAAAATACTATTATTTTACTGTAATCCCGTATTGTATTTTATTAATTATCAGATATCAGTCAAGGGAGATAAAATGAAGAAAATACTTACACTGGCATTTACAATTTTATTCTTACTCGGAGCGGGACTTACTCTGTATTTTGTGAAATCAGAGAAGATAATTATAAGGACCCCCATTGTGATTCAGCAGGATATTGTGGTTACGTATGTCATCGGAAAGGTGAAATTTAAATCAATATCGGGAAATGACTGGCAGAACTGCATTGTCGGCACTACACTTGAAGAAGGAACTGAGATAAAAACCGGCAAGGCCTCACTGGCCGATATACGGCTTCATCATGATACGGCAATCAGAATCAATGAAAATACACAAATGAAAATTGACCAGGTAAGCGTAAAGAATCTGCTTATAAAAATGGAAAGAGGCTCTGTATACGGAAAATTTAAACGGGTATTCGACAGGCACCAGATAAGAATCCAGACGCCCACGACTATTGCTTCCATCCGAGGCACGGAACTGGCAATAGAAATAAATGAACCTGAAGAAGAAAATATCCCGGTAGATTCGGTGGCAGCTCCAAAAACAAAAAAAGCGATTAAGCCAGCTGCGAAAGTCAACAAAGATGACAAGAGTTTGAAAAATGAAAAAAGTACCACTGTTTATAATATATCGGGTATAATTGAGATCAGCAATCCGCAGTTTCAAAATCAATCGATTCTTCTGTCGAATCAGAAAAAGGCAACTATAGGGCTGTCCGAACCTCCGGGAAATCCCGAAGATATGACGACTGATGAAATATTGAACTTTCAATCAAAACTCAACTCCCTGCATCTCAATGAAGTTCTGCTTATAACCAATAAGATTTATTTTGAAACGGCCAGTGCAAGCATTCTGCCGGAATCATATCCCGAACTGGACAAGATTGCCGAGATTCTTAAACAACGGAACGAGGATATCATGATAGAGGGGCACACGGACAGTGTAGGTCCTGCTTATGAAAACCAGGAACTATCCGTTCAGCGGTCGAGGTCTATTCAGGAATATCTGGTAAAACATGGAGTCAGCGATAAACGCCTTCTCGTTTCAGGATATGGGGAAAGCAAACCCATTGCCGGGAATGATACCGAGGACGGGAAGGCCATGAACAGACGAGTAGAGTTTATTATCATGAAGTAGCGCATCAATACATGTACCACATTGAGGATTACATGAAAAATATCAATACATCTATAGGAGGATTATTGCATGAGTAATATTCCAGAAGATTTAAAATACACCAAGGATCATGAGTGGATTCGGATGGATGAAGAATTTACCGGAACCTGCGGGATAACCGATCACGCTCAGGAATTGCTTACCGATATCGTTTTTGTCGAATTGCCTGAAGTCGGAATGGAAGTAAAAAAAGGTGAACAGATTGCCGTAGTTGAATCGGTTAAGGCGGTTTCCGATGTTTACGCACCCGTTTCCGGAAGCATAATGGCCGTCAATAAAGACCTGGAAGATGCACCGGAACTTATCAATTCAGATCCCTATGAGGGTGGATGGATTTTCCAGATAGAAGTGAAAGATAAAAACGAACTCAGGGAGCTTATGGACGCCGATACCTACAGCCAGCATGTGGAAAAAGGCGACTAATGACCATGCATGGAAACAACTAGCGAAAGAAAACCGGGCTGGATACGCTTTAAAATTCCCGGTGGTGAAAAATATACCCGTGTAAAAAACATAATCAGGAAAAACAAGCTTCATACGGTTTGTCTTGAAGCCGGGTGCCCCAATATAGGTGAATGTTTCGGATGTGGAACAGCCACATTCCTCATCATGGGAAATATCTGCACACGAAACTGCCTGTATTGCGCTGTATCACAGGGAACTCCTGAATCTCCCGATGCCGATGAACCGGAAAATATAGCCAGCGCCGTTAAAGAATTGGAATTGAAATATGCCGTTATAACATCCGTCACAAGGGATGATATTCCCGATGGCGGATCTTCAATTTTTGCAAAAACTGCAACTGCTATCAAGACCAGGTATCCTCAATGCAGAATAGAACTGCTGGTGCCCGATTTCAAAACCGTCATGGAGAGCTCTCTTGATACTATTATTGCAGCAGGTCCGCATGTGATAAATCATAATATCGAAGTGGTATCTTCTCTTTACAAACAACTTCGACCGGCCGGCGATTATGAACTATCGCTTCGGCTCCTGAGTCGCGCTGCCGCGGCAGGTATACCGGCAAAATCCGGTCTCATGATAGGCTTCGGCGAGACAATCGCAGATATTGAAAAAACATTCGGGGACCTCTATGCCGCGGGCTGCAGGATACTCACTGTCGGGCAATATCTCCAATCCAGAAAAAACGGTTTTCCCGTAAACAAATATTACACTCCAGAAGAATTTACACTGATAGGCGATATGGCAAAAAATATGGGATTTGAGAGGGTCATGTCGGGTCCACTTATCAGAAGTTCTTATCATGCGGCCGATATGTCAGAATGATGTTCGTCTGTTCCCGTGTCTTGAGCTTTAATCATTGAATAATTTTTCATACATGGTAATGATTTCGAAAGCGACCTCACGAACCGATAATTGTCTCCCCGTGAGCCGGCAAAGAGAGGTGAGGCTGATACCCTTCATCCCGCAGGGAACAACAAATGAAAATCCATCAAGCGTATTACATATATTGATGGATATCCCGTGCATGCTTACCTTGCCGGTCAGGTCAAATCCCGCGAAGCAGAGCTTTTCATCACCATGCCATATGCCTGGTCGAGACGCATCATAATAAACATCACATTTGTAGAGGCAATGAAGCATGTCGGCGACGGGTGAAATAAGATTTCGTATAAACCGGCCTGTATCTTTCGATTTGACAGGCAGGACATAGTATATGACAAGCTGACCGGGTTCATGTACGGTAATATCACCGCCGCGGCTTGACACTGCTACCTGGTAGCCGCATTGCACCGCATATTCAGCTTCGACCTTCAGGTTTTCTCTTGCGGAATGTCTGCCCAGGGTTATAACCGGTGGAACGTGTTCCAGTAGAAAAACCGATCCGCAACTCGAGGATGAAAGAACCCTGGCGCGCTCATTTTCCTGTATTTTGACAGCCGATGCGTAATCCATGCTGCCCAGATAGGATATGTTTATCTTTTTATCAATCATGATGTCTGTTCGTACTTAATTCTCATTTATCTAAATATCAATCCTCTATAGATAAAATGGGCTTGATATTTTAATAAACTTTTTATATTGTATATGTATATAAATTAATATCCAATTATAAATTAATGGAGCGTTTCTTATGAATGGTGAAATTCTTGTGCAAAATGTCTTTAATCTTTTCATTGTTGCCATTATTCTGGAAGCATCGATTATGGCGCTTTTTTCCATGTCGGCATTAAAAGATGTATCCAATTCAAAACCCGTTGAAATAGCCCGGGACTCTCTAATCCTGATACTTGCACTGGTTCTCTGTTACAAGGTGGAAATACTCACATTGTTCAGGGGGACCGGTATAAAACTGCCGCTTATACTCGATACAGCCATAAGTGCACTCGTTCTCACAAGAATGACCAATTTTCTCAAGGACTTTTTTTCAAGAATTCGCCTCGAAGATTGATATGTACTGGTTATTGATACCGTATATCAACTTCCGATAAGATATATTATGTCGCATTAGAATATTTTACAGCCGGCTCACAGTCAGCGGTATATTAAATCAATTAAACAGGAATGCAAAGTATTATGCATATTGTAGTTTTAGGTGCCGGAATCGTAGGAGTACAAATAGCCTCCAAGCTTATCGCCGAGGGTAAAAACATCGTCGTAATCGAGAAAAATATGGAGAGAGCTCAATACGTTAACAGTCATCTCGATTGCATGGTGATTAACGAGGAAGGAAATAATATTCATACGTTGAAAAAAGCCGGTATCGAAAAAGCCGATATTTTCATCAGTGTCACAAACTCCGATGAAGTCAATATGATTGCCTGCGCTCTCGTAGACAGCGAATTTACCGTTCCGATTAAAATTGCCAGGGTAAGGAACCTGGATTATTCAAGACTCAAGATAACAGAAAAAAACTTTTTGGGTATAGACTATATCGTTAATTCCGAAGTGGAGACGGCGAGACAGATTGCGAACATTGTCGCCCTGGGAGCAAGCAGTGATGTCATGCTTTTCGAGAATACAGAATTACAGATGCGGAATATAATGATAACAAGGAATTCATATTTCAGAAACAGGACCCTGCGCGAAATCCGCCATAACATAAAAGAGTCGTTTCTCATGGCCGGGATTTTGCGTGATTCTGAATTCATTATACCTACCGGTGATACAATGGTTAAGGAAAATGATAATGTATATCTGCTGGCAACACAGAAAGAGTTTACACGTCTTTTCATCCAGACCGGCCGCAAACAGGAAAATATTGACCGAATTGTCATAATCGGCGGAGGCAAAATCGGATCGCTCGTCTGTCAGTATCTTATCAGGACCGGCAGAAAAATAACCATCATCGACAATAGTTATGATAACTGTAAAATCCTGTCGGAAAAATTCCCTGAAGCACTGGTACTCAATGCAGATATTTCCGATGAGGATATATTTGACGAAGAGCAGCTTAATAAATATGACCTGATAATTGCCACTACGGATAACCAGGAACTTAACATTTTAACATCAATATATGCCAAGACTCTCGGAACCAGGAGATCCATAGCCCTGGTAAATAAATCAAATTATTTACCCATTGCGTCCAAACTCGACATAGACGCAACTATCAGTCCTAAAATGAGCACGGTTGACGCCATCATGAAATTTATACGGCGAGGAGAAATAAAGAGCATTCATAGCATATTTGACGGTAAAGCTGAAGTCATTGAATTTTCCGTGGACGGGAATAATCAGCTTGCCCGAAAAAAAATAAAAGACATGGAGCTCCCTGCAAATTCACTGATCCTCTCAATTGTAAGAGATAACATGAATGTTCTTCCCGACGGGAATCTTGTTATAGAACCCGGAGACGTAGCCATAATAATTGCCAGCAAAACGTCTATAAACAAAATCGAAGAATACCTGGCCGGATAAAACGTACTACATTACATGAATATTAAAATAGTCTTAAAAATGATTTCCCTGCTGCTTCTTATCATAGCCGGCTTTATGGTCGTCCCTGCCGGAATAGCAGCCTACTGTCGTGAAACAGCTTCCCTGTATAGTTTTCTTTACACTATCGCGGGCACGCTGACAATTTCAGTATTCTTTCTTTTTCTTTTCAGAAAGGTAAAATCAAATAAACTCTCAACCCGTGACGGCTTCCTGTTTGTAACGGGAAGCTGGGTATTCGCTTCATTTTGCGGCGCCCTTCCCTTTTATTTATCCGATTGCATACCGTCCTTTACAAACGCTTTTTTTGAAACCATTTCCGGTTTTTCCACAACCGGTGCTTCCATCCTCACGGGAACCGATACTCTTCCACGGTCCATGCTGTTCTGGAGATCTCTGACGCACTGGCTCGGAGGGATGGGTATTGTCGTTCTTGCCGTGGCCATACTGCCGCTCCTGGGCATCGGTGGCATGCAACTCATAAAAGCTGAAGCTCCGGGACCTACAATTGACAAGCTTACACCGAGGATTACCGAAACCGCCAAACTATTATGGTATATCTATACAGGTCTCACGGTAATCGAAACTTTGCTTCTTATGGCCGGCGGAATGGGGCTCTATGATGCCCTGACCCATACCTTCGGGACACTGGCCACGGGAGGTTTTTCCACTAAAAATACCAGCGTAGGTCATTTCAATTCAGCGTATATAGACTATGTCATAACCTTTTTTATGATAATTGCCGGGGTCAATTTCATTCTTCATTTTAACCTGCTTACCGGCAGATATAAGAGTCTTTTTAAAGATACCGAATTCAAGGCCTATTTGCTTATTTTTCTTTTTTCCACTATACTGGTCACACTCAATCTTCACGGACACATGTATGATTCTATTGAAAAAAGTTTCAGATATGCCAGTTTTCAATGTGCCACAATTTTAACGACAACGGGATTTGCCACAACCGATTATGAAAAATGGCCTTACTTCAGTCAGATGATATTGTTTATGCTGATGTTTGTCGGAGGATGTTCCGGTTCCACGGGAGGCGGAATAAAGGTAATTCGCATTGTGACATTGTTTAAACAAGCCCTGAACGAAATGAATCTTTTGCTCCATCCTCGAGGCGTATTTACGCTGCGAATACGAAAGGCTGCGGTACGAAAAAATATTGTTTATGCAATTTCCGGTTTTTTCTTTTTGTATATTGTTCTGCTTTTGATTGTAACGAGTGTCGTAGCATTTTCGGGTCATGATCTGTTAACGGCCTTTACTGCTTCCCTGGCAACGGTGGGAAACATCGGACCGGGTTTCGGCAGAGTTGGCCCCACGGAAAATTATGCCTTTTTCGAGGATTACGTGAAGTGGGTTTTATCCTTCGGGATGCTTACGGGTCGCCTGGAACTGTATACGGTTTTAGTTTTGTTTACTCCGCGTTTCTGGCGATAGTAAGTCCACATGGTTCAGGTATAGAAACATTATTCCGACAGCAGGATCAGTGCTGAAGCCATGGAGGCAATGCCTTCGCTTCTGCCGGTAAATCCGAGTTTTTCCGTAGTAGTTCCCTTTATCCCGATCCGGCTGCTATCCATACCGCCAAGACATTCCGCAATGGATTTTTTCATGGCCGGCACATACGGCAAAATCCTGGGTTTTTCACAGATAATCGTACAGTCGATATTGATGACGGTAATATTTTTTTCTTTAAAAATAGTTCCCACAGAGGATAGAAGATTTGTACTTCTGATATTTTTATATCGCATTTCATTATCGGGAAATAGCTGGCCTATATCGCCAATCCCTGCCGCTCCAAGCAGGGCATCAATGATGGCATGAATAAGAACATCGGCATCAGAATGGCCCTGGAGGCCTGCGTGATGATCTATTTTGATTCCGCCAAGATATAAATCCCTGCCTTCTGCAAAGGCGTGGACATCAAAACCATTTCCAATGCGAAGATTTTTATAATTCACGAGGGGTAACTCATTAATACAGATATGAGTCAGATGTTGAACACATCGGAGAGGGAACTTAACTTCAGAACATTGAGAACCTTCGAGCTTACCTTGTTAATTTTCAAGCTCTTTCCTTTTTTCTTCTGCAATTTTAGAAGACTAATGAGAACACCTACTCCCGATGAATCTATGTAGTCCACGCTGGACAAGTCAATTTCTATATCCTTGTCCACATTTTGTCCGATTTCAAAGAGTTTCTGTTTGAAGGTTTTAATGGTCATCATCTCGATATCGCCGTTGACGATTATGTTGACCAACTCATCATTCTCTTTTATTTCTATATCCATAGTTTAATCCCATCGCTGAGTTGTTATATATTACAATTATCATAACGCCATATTCTATTAAGTCAAACATAAATTTTGTTAAATATTAAATTATTTATGTATACCCCCACGGGAACGTCAATATATTTTAGAAATAACACCTATGCCGGTAATATTGGTAGTCCGGAAGGACAATTCAATGGCAGTGGGAAGGCACATTATATTTTTTGATAATATCTGAATTTGTATTGACGATTATAATATAAATGCTATATAAATTGAAATATATTCGTTTTTCAGGTTAAAATGAAATGAAATCAAAAATCCGAATGAAAAGAAAATATTTTTTAATTCTGGCCGTATTTCTTATGATATGCTCCATGCAAGTCCAGGCAGCTGAGAAGGAGGAAATCCAAAGTCTCATCTCTATCGCGGAGAAACGGCTTGAGGCCATGAAACAGCAAGGTAACATGGACCAGGCAAAGAATGAAATTGATAAAATAAGCATCTACATAAATGAGGCAAAAAGCGATCTTAAAAGCGGAGACGAGGAGTTGGCTTATTATAAAATAAGCATCGGTATGGCGTACTTCAGGAAGATAGAGGCCTCAAAGGAACTTTCTGATGCGGAGACGGAATTAAATCAAATAAAAGACAAACTGGGCAAATGAGGATACAATGAAGCAGCGTATTATACTTTCATTTTGTCTGATTTTTATATTCTCCACTAATTTGATGGCGTGGAATAAAAATAAATCAATATTGATGATTCAGGAAGCTGAATCAATGGTAAATGATCTGGATTATAATTATGAACTGAAAGAGTTCATTCCACACGACGAATACAGTGAAGCGGTAATCAGTATTCGCAGTGCCAGGATACAGTTTGACAAAGATAATTTTAAAATGGCATATTTTTATGCCGCCATATCGATTGTAAAAATAGAAACAACCTCCATCATAGCAAAGGCAAGAAAAGCGAGATATGAGAAGTTATCGCTTGAACGGGATTATTATCGCGACCATCAGGCAATTACGGAGAAATCAACTGCTCCCGGCAATGAAATCGTCGATGCCGGTCTTTTAAAGAAAGATAATGTATACCGCACAATCATGCTGGACAAGCGAATCTTTACACAAAAAGGATACCGGCTTACAAAAAGCGCCAGGAATCAGCTGGATCGTATCGCCGCTGTTTTGGAAAAACATCCTCAGGCCGGAATAAAAATCGTCGGCCATTCCAGTTACAGGGATCTCAAGTATTACACCAGGAGAAAAGCCGAGAGCATTAAGAACTATTTAATCAGCAAGGGAACGACTACCGACAGAATTTCCGTAATAGGTCTCGGTAACACCGAGGCGATGGATACGGCTGTAGGATACAGAAGAATTGACAGGATAGAAATAATCATTACGGGAATAGAATGAAATAATCAGGCAGAAGCATCCATATCGACGATAACCATGCGTGGATAAAGATTCCCTCTGAATTTATTTACTTCCAGTGTATAAACTAAATCTACTCTACCGGACTTATTGAAGTAGTCCGCCATTTTATCCGCCTGGCCCCATCCGATTGCAGTTAAGCCTCCATTACCTTCAATGCCGTATTTGCCATGGTTTCCGTTCTGGCCGAAACGGCTGTAGCTGTTTATTTGAACATTCCTGGTAATAAAAACAGGTTCCTCATTTCCTTTTCCATATGGCTCCAGAACGGAAAGCGATTTAATAAAATAACTGTTTACGTCTTTGATGGACAGCTCTGCATCTATAGCAATATTTGATTCAATAACTGGAATTGTTTTAATCGATTCCATAATATTATCGATTGCCTTGCCCAGATTTTCTTCTTTAATTGTAAAACCGAAGGCCTGACTATGCCCTCCTAAACGGTCAAACAGTTCTGCATGTTTTTCAACGATTTCAAGCATATTGAAATTATTGATGCTTCTTCCTGACCCTTTCACCACACCGTCTTTTGCAGGAAATACCGAAACTATTACAGGCTTTTTCAGTAAGTCAGCTATCCGGTTGGCAATAAGTCCGGCGAGACCATCGGGTATTTCAGCATATTCGATATAGACCATGTTATTGGAGACATGTATTTTACCTTCGCTGATATCCCGCTCAATATTGCTCTGTATATTTGAAACAAGACTTTTACGGTCCTCGTTCAGTTTCTTTATTGATTTAATTATTTCAAGCACAATGGAGGTGTCATCTTCCAAAAAAAAATCGGCGGTGAGTTGCGCTTTCCCAAAACGTCCGGGAGTGTTAAGCAATGGCGCTATATCCCAACCTATGGTTCTGGATGTTATGTCATCATCGGTGACAAGGCAGGCAAGTCCGGTATGCTCAGTTTTTCCAAGGAATTTCAGACCATAATGGGATAGCACCCTGTTCTCTCCCGTTAACGGCATTACATCGGCTATACTGCCGATTGAAACAAGAGCCAGGGAAAACTGGATATATTCAAGAACCCGTGGAGAATTGAGAACCTGTGCTTCCTGAAAGAGTATTTTCAATCGGTCTATTTTCCTGTGATATATCGAATCTTTAATTGCTGAACGGGAAAACATTTTTTCAAGTCTGTCCTGTGTATTCTGCGCTCCGTCCTGTATTGCCGCGGGAAAAAGGTCCCATAAAGACAGGTAGTTTATATTGCTCCTGGTTTGCTGCACCATCTTCTTGCAGAACGATTCTTCGTGATATAAAACGTAATCACCATCGTTCAAACCTTCAGCAATCGTAACTACGTCTTCAAATACACTCGTTTCCTCTACAGGACCCGGAGTATAATTAAGTATTTTTGATGTATAATATTTTCCGTTTTCAGTCGTGACAAGGAGAAATGATTTATTGTATGAAGGCAGATAACTTAATAGTACTGCATAGCCCAATTTAAAAGCGACGCCAACGCCGGCAAGGTGTTTGAATGGGTACTTGCATGTATGCTTCTTGGGATTGACAATTACGGCATCGGGCAGTAGTTCATCGGGTTCATGATGATCGGTGATTATGACATCAATATTTTTTTCACGTATACAGGCAATTTCATCAATATCCCGGATACCCGAATCCACGGTTATGAGAAGCGTGATATCGGCATTTATGAATTCCTGTATTATATTCCTGCTTAGTCCATACGCTTCATCATTCAGAGGAAACCTGTAAAATATTTCGATAGAAAACTTCTTGAACAGGTTATAAAGTATTGTCAGAGAAGTTAAGCCATCCAGGTCGGAATCGGCAAAAATACCAATCTTTTCCTTCCCGGAAATCGCCTTTCTTATTCTGTCAACCGCGGGGAGTATACCTTCCAGTAAAAAAGGGCTGTGCATGGAGGAAAGCCGCGGGAATAAATAGCTGTCAACATCCTCCATGGTTGATACACCCCGGTTATGCATTATTTCAATAATTTTTTTATTTAAGTTAAAAATACCGGAAAGCTTTTCTGCTTCGGGACTAGACTGTTCAGGGAAATGCCAGTTCTGTTTCATTTACTTGTTATATAATTGCTCAAGACTTTTCTGTGCAAGACAAACTGCTTTATCATTCATTGCCTTGGAAATTGAATCCACTTTAAAACTTTCGAAAGCAGGTGATAACGCGATGATCGCATCCCTGAATTTTTTTATTTTCAGATCATCGATGGTTATTTCTCCATGAATCTGTTTTGCGGCAGTTTCAGAATCAATTCTGATTCTCAGTGATTGTGTATTAAAATAGCGGGCAATCTTCATGGCACGGATTATTGCGACAAAGGGTACATATTTATTTTCCTGTCTGCCCAGGTATGTTGAAATTTTACCCACTTGACGATTTTCCTTGTCATAAATGATTATGCCGATACCGGACTCAAGCGTTTCGTGATTGGTGTAACCGGCAATGTATATTGACAATTGAGAGGAAACGGGAACCGCGGAAAGTTCCGCTCCAGCCAGAATCAGTTTAATCTCGGAATCATCGGGATCCTCGGCTCCCGGCGTATTCTTTTTCTTAAGAATTATTTTTTTCCGGGAAAGCTGCTTTTCATACTTGCCGAGAATAAGCCGCGCCTCCTCTATAACACCGATGACATCATTTATTTCGCAGGAAGCGAGTTCGGAAATTTTATCGATGGTTTTTCCTTCGGCAAGTAATTGCAATACTCTGTCAATACTTAGCAGCATAATGTACCTTTCACATTGATGATTTTATCAGTGTCACTGACTATATATAATACGATTTCAAAGAATAAAAATATAACAAATTATTGCTTAAAAATATATCTTCCGCAATTCGTGCAGCTTATAATTTTCCCGGGATTAGATGCATCCTGGGAAAGCTGCGATGGTATCTGAAAATTACAGGTGCCGCAAATCTCGCCATGCACCTCGCCTATCGCTTTGCCTTCTTTTGACTGGAGCAGTTTTGTGAACCTCGATTGATGAGAAGCGTGAAGGTTCGGTAATAATGAATCAAAAGAATTCTTGTTCGAAGAAACAATTGAATTATAATTTTGTATATCATGGTTTAATTTTTCAACACTTTTTGCTGTTTCCGCTTTTTGTTCCTGCAACAGGGTCTGTTCAGTCAAAACTTCTTTTTCTTTAATCTCCAGGCTCTCCATCAATTCCAGGAGATGTCCTTCGAGTTCTTCGTCATCAGATTTTACCTTTTTCATTTCGGTGTCAAGAGCTTCCATCTCTCTTTCCGTTTTCAGCTGGATCCTTCTGCTTTCAAGTTTTTTAATGCGATCATCGAGTTCTTTCAGATGGAGTTCTTTCTCCCTGAGGTCGGCCTTCCCTGCTTTCAAATCCTGGCTCATTTGCACAAGTATTTTTTCTTTTTGTGCGAGTTCATTTTCCCAATAGGTGATGTTTTTATTGCAACGCTCTATTTCTTTTTTTGCCTGTGAAATATTGTCCCAATACCGCTGCAGCTCGATCATGATTTTGATATCTTTATTCATATAACATCCGGATAAACCTTGAAGGGATTTCTTTCGTTTACTGATTTTATTAATCTGAACTCTTTTCCCTGTGGAATATTTGTCAAGCATTCAACAATGCTTCGCATTAAAAATTCCAGCAGTATTTTCTCCGTACCGAAGTGTCCCGCATCCACTATGGCTATTCCATGATCCTGGCCATATTTTGCGTTGTGATAAGTGACGTCACCGGTAATGATACAGTCAATATCATGGGATTCCAGTATCTTTTCAATACTGCCGCCACCCGCTCCGTTTAAAACGGCTATTCTGGATATACTGCAGGAATTATCTCCCGTGTATATCAGATATTCCAGGTTCAGTGTTGTTTTTATATGCCTCAGCAGATCATTGAGAGAAATTATTTCATCCAATTCCACAATTGATCCAAATCCAATATCATCCCTGTCATTGAGCTTACCTTCTGGGAAAAGGATATGTCTGCTCTTGAATCCCAGTTTTTCGGCGAGCTTGTTATGAAATATTTTATCAAGGTTTGTGTGAATTGCGAAAAGACTAATACGGTTGCTTATACATTGAATGATAATGGACGACCTTGGTTCTTCTGAATGTATGCGAGAAAGAGGCTTAAAAAACAAAGGGTGATGAGAAATCATCAAATTACAGTTATTATCCAGAGCTTCTTTGACCGTAACATCGTCAATATCAAGTGAGAAAAATACACCGGTTATTTCTTCCTGAGGAAACAGTATCTGTTCACCGGTATTATCATACTTTTCCTGCAGAGCCGTGGGAAATAAATCATTTATTATATGTATGAATTCCAGTATTTTCATCGGCAGTATGGGATTATTATAAAAAAAGACCGTTCAATGTAAAGATATTATTTTTTTATTCAGTGAATCGATTGATAAAAGATGATTTATAGAATATTTTTTTTATAAGGAAAAACAGGATTATCCCGGTAATATCGGCCAGCAAATCCGACAATGCAAAAGTCCTGTAAGGAAGGAAGTACTGGATCAATTCTATCAGAAATCCATATACCACAAGGTACAGTACAAGGAAGAGGATGGAGTTTTTATAGGCTATACTGCCCAAAAGGGATAAAACAAAAAATGCGAAGCCATGGAGCAGTTTGTCATTTATCGATTCTGTTCCGGGAACGGGGCCGGGAATAAGTGCTGCCGTCAGGATACAAGTGATGGCAAGCCAGAAAATTATCCTGAAAAATTTACCACTAATCATTTCGGATATACACCTTCAAGTAATAATCATGGCATCACCGTAGGAGAAAAAATTATATCTCTCTTTAACCGCTTCCTGATAAGCCTGTTTTATCCTGTCATAACCGGCGAAAGCTGATACAAGCATTAACAGGGTTGAATAGGGAGTGTGAAAATTGGTGATCAATGCGTCTATAGATTTTATGTTATAGGGAGGATATATAAATATCTCTGTTTCGCCATATCCGGCCTTATAATTGCCGTTATCATAACAGCTCTCAAGCACGCGAAGCGAGGTTGTTCCGACCGCGATGATCCGCCGGTTTTCTCTTCTCGCCCGAACCAGTGATTGTGACGTTTCTTCCGGCAGGAAATATCGTTCATTGTGCATTTTATGCATGGCGAGATCGTTTTCTCTCACAGGCTGAAATGTACCCCAGGATACATGGAGAGTAAGAAAATGCTGTTCTATGCCTTTTCCCGCGATTATATCCATCAGGTCTTTCGTGAAATGGAGTCCGGCCGTGGGAGCGGCAACTGCCCCGCTCTCCCGAGCATAAACCGTCTGGTATCTTTCCGCGTCATCTACGTCATGCTCTCTCCTGATATAGGGAGGGAGAGGGATTTCTCCGATCTCTTTTAGAACGTCATCATCAAGGGTGCAGTTGCATTCAACCTTGAGATAGTCGTCGACACGATCAACAACCTTGAATAGTATTGCATGATCTTTATCGACGTGGAGCAGTTCACCCCGATTCATTCTTTTTGTTCTGTTGCAGATGACGAGCCATTCCGTGTCATTGATTCGTCTTGTCAGTATTATCTCAATTTTTCCGCCGGTTTTTCTCCGGCAGAATATCCTGCCGGGAATAACTTTCGCATCATTAAAAACAAGGATGTCTCCCTCGTGCAGTTCCGCCGGAAGATCGCTGAACACGGAATGTCTGTAATCTGAAGATTTTCTGTCCATGACAAAAAGACGGGATTCATCTCGTTTATCACGGGGATACTGAGCGATCAGTTCCTCGGGGAGATGGAAGTTAAAATCTTCCAGTGTATATTGAGGGTTCATATATGTCGTAAAACAGTATTAGAAGATTTCTGTCAAGAATTTGAAAAATAATTTGAGGTTTATTTGAATTTACCGTGAAGCATAGCGGTCTTTATTTTTACCGTTGAGCTTCGCGATTTTTGTGTGATAATAATAGTATTGAAGTATCTTTTTATACGAGGCCCCATTTTCAGCCTGGCCTTTTGCGCCCCACTGGCACATACCCACACCATGTCCCCATCCACGTCCCTTGATTTTCAGGCCGCTTCCCTGTTTGATAGAGGTAAAATAAAGGCTTTTTATCATTTTGGGAGGAAATAGTAATCTGAATTCATTACCATTTAAATTTATAGTTCCTGAGTTGCTCTTGACCCGCACTTCGACAACACGGCCATCTTTTTTATAAAAGGCGATATTTTTAATGGTCCCAATACTCTTATACTTGACGCTGAGATGCTGTTTTATCTCATCTATGGAGATAAAAATCTCCCACACGGCATTGGGAGAATTACCGCAAAAGGGACAGCGGACACTTTTCAGATAAGGGAGATCATTACCTATCCAGACAAATTTATCATCCACCGTCCGGCCGCCGCAGGCAGAATGAAAATAGGCGACTATAGGTTTGTAGTTATCGACTATCACTTCACCGCTTGTTTTCATAACCGCTTCTGAAGTCGAGTCAGTCTCTACTGATATTCCTTTGTATACCTGAAAATTTATTGTAGCATCAAGATCATAAATCCCCTTTTCATTAGATTTATTTGAGAGGTGATAATAGGCATAGGTTCGGGCAGCTACAGCCTGCGCTTTCAATGCCTCGGCAGGCCATGACGCGGGAATCTCGCTGGGAACAACACTTTTAATATAATCTTCCATTTTGATAAGGTTTATGACATGAAGGTTTCCCAGTACATTCGTGATTTCGATAGACCCCCGATAAGCGGTATTCTGAATAGATAAAGGACTATCCCATGATTCTATAAGCAGCCTGGATTTTACTTTATCAGGTGTAATTTTAACGCTTCCCCGTGATGCATCATAAACAATACGGTTATCTTTAAGGTCAGTTATTCTCATTCTTGCTGCCGATGAGACGGTAATCATGTCATGAGATTTTAGTAAAAGCACGCGGATATATTCGGAATCCTCGGCGACTGAGTGTCCTTTTTTTTTCAGATACTGCTGTGAAGGTGCGCAGGAAAATAGCAGTGTCACGATGAACAGAGCAAATATATCAATAAAAAGAATTTTTTTCATATCCCCCTCAAAATAAAAGAGGGGGCTTCCCCCCTCCCATATTACCGGTGTTATCCCTTCGGATGGTACTGTTTGTGAATCTTTTGCAATTTTTCTTTGGCAAGATGCGTGTATACCTGCGTGGTTGAAATGTCCATGTGACCCAGCAGTTCCTGGACAGATCTCAGGTCAGCACCATTTTCTATTAAATGAGTGGCAAAGGAATGACGCAGCGTATGCGGCGTGATATTCTTTGCTATCTTAGTTCTTACGACGTAATTCTTAAGAAGCCTCCACACCGACTTCCTGTTCAGTTTCGACCCTTTTTTGCTTACAAAAAGAAACTCACTCTCGCGGGTGCCGAGAATGTCCTGTCTTGAATCCCTGAGATATTTCAGGAGCAGTCTTTTGGCCTCTTCATTAACCGGCACGATCCGTTCCTTGTCCCCTTTCCCGATAATACTCAGAAAAGAATTTTCGAAATCAATTTCGTCAATTTCCAGGTCTACTGCTTCACTTATGCGCAGGCCCGATGAATAGAGCAATTCAAATATGGTTTTATCACGCAATTCATAAGGATCTTCTTCGGATATGGAGCTGAATAGCTTATCTACTTCTTTAATTGTAAGAAAATCCGGAAGAGTTTTCTCAATATGAGGCGATTCAATTTTAGTAGTAGGATTATCAATATTCACTTCAGTATCGGACAGAAAATTATAAAACTGCCTTATAGCTGCAAGCGATCTGGCCAGTGTTCTGGTCGAATTTTTCTTTTTTGTTTTCTCAAACTTTAGAAACTGCTGAACATCTTCCTGTGTTGCCGCCAATATATCTTTGTTTTGTGACGTCAGATATTCACTGAACTTTTTAAGATCATAGGTATACGAATAGATTGAATTGGGAGAGAGACCCTTTTCTACCTGTAAAAACCTTTTAAATCTACTTATTGCCTGTGTTTCTTTCACTTGGGATATCCTCCAGGTACGTAGTAATCCCACTCCTATACTATTAATACAACTTTTTACCAGGAAAGTTAAAATAAATTTTCTTATTTATTTCAATATTAATATCGGATAGGCCGGTATTATGTCTTAATAAAAGGAGGATAAAATTATTTATTTTTAGCGGATTTGGTGATTTTTTGTGATCGGGGTTGCGGGATTCTTCTTTTGTGGACAGGTGCATCTTCTATTATTTCACCGTCACGGAAAACGACTTTACGTTTTGTATATTCCGCCACTTCAGGTTCATGCGTTACCATAATTATTGTAATGCCCTTTTCCTCATTAAGGCGGGTGAATAAATCCATAATCTCGCTTGTGTTTTTTGTATCAAGATTACCGGTCGGTTCATCGGCGAGGATAATGGCCGGATTGTTTATAAGGGCCCTGGCTATTGCTACTCGCTGTTGTTCTCCTCCTGATAGTTTATTGGGGTGATGGTCTTCCCGGCCGGAAAGCCCAACCTCGGCAAGAAGACCTGATGCTTTTTTGCGTAAATCACGGGGGTTTACACCTCCCCGGTAAAACAGGGGCAACTCAACGTTTTCTAATGCCGAAGTTCTGGAAAGAAGATTGAATCCTTGAAACACAAAACCAATTTTTCTGTTCCTTATTTCCGCCTTTTCATCATTTGTCAAAGAACTGCCCTCAATACCGTCAAGAATATAAGATCCCGACGTTGGAGAATCCAGAAAACCGAGTATATTCATAAATGTCGATTTCCCTGAACCGGAAGCCCCCATAATGGCAATGTATTCACCCAGTCCAACGTCAAGAGAGACCCCTTTCAGTGCCTTGACGCTCACTTCATCGCTGAGTTTATATATCTTCTGAAGATCCTTTATTTCTATGATTTTATTTTTTTTTATTTTTTTTTCACTCATTGGATTTAACAACCTTGACCAGGACTTCTTCCCCTTCTTTCAGATTCTTGGTTATTTCAGTGTACATATCCCCGGAAAGGCCTGTCTCAACTTTAATCTTAATCAGTGGGTTGTCCTTTACGAGCTTTTTGTTTTTGATCCATACAAATTTGCCGCCCTCTGTTGAAAAATCTCCCGCGTTGGGTGACACAAGAAATGCCTGATTCGGTACATACAGCACTTTATCCTTCTTCGCCACGATTATGGTCGAAGTGGCGGTCATTCCCGGACGTAAAAGCATCTCGGAATTGTCACATATGACCATTGACTGATACGTCACCAGATTATCTTTCATGATCGGGTTTAAGGAAACGTTTTGAATTGTTCCGATAAAGTTTTTTTCAGGATACGCGCTTACCGTAAATGTTACCTTGAGGTCTTTCTTGACGCTGCCTATATCTGATTCGTCGATATTTATCGTAAGCAGCATTTTACTTAGATCAGGTGCAACAAAGAAAAGGGGTTGATTCGGCTGGACAAGAGAATTCTGCGTAATATTATTTGACAGGATTATTCCGCTGATGGGTGAAACTATCCTGGTCTGATTTTTCTGACTCAGTATTTCATTATAATCTATCCTGCTGAGCTTGTGGTCATTGAGGGCTGTTTGATATTCCAGTTCCGCCATTTCAAAGGCCTGCTTTGAAATCAAATTATCTTTATATAGACTGGATTTGCCTTCATAATCTCTTTTGGCGGCCAATAGTTTAAGTTCTGTGCTTTCCAGTCTTGTTTTCAATTTCAGAATTTTAGGATCGATATCTGATGATTCAATTAAGGCGAGCAATTCCCCCCGCTTTACTCTCTGATCGGGATTAACATAAATTTTCTGAATGAACCCGTCTATCTTGCTTAAAATGGTTCTTTTATCCTGAACATCCAGAACACCAGTAGCAGCAACGGTCTTTATAACCTGTCCGACTTTTGCCTTTTCAAAAGAATAATCAACCTGTGATGTATTCCCGCAAATTTTTGTTAAAAGTAACAATGCCAAAATGCAGGAAATTCCCGCAATGGAGTAAATCAATTTTTTATTCCCTTTTATTTGCATAAGGTTTCCTCTTCAACTCCTGCTGTTCTGGCAAGTAAGGCTAATGATAAATAATACTTATATATGGCGGCAAGATAAGACAGCTCTGACCTGATAACACCCATTTCAGCTTCCTGCAGGTCAAGCAGCGTCCCAATGCCTTTTTCATAACTTTTAGAAGCAAGAAGAGCATGTTCTTTAGAATTATCGATTATCAGCTGTGACATCTTAGCCTGTTTATCCAGCTCATTCAAATCCGCAATATAATTTTCAATATTTTTTTTAAGATTAAGCAATATCTCTCTTTCTTTATAAACCATTTTATTATATTGAGCTTTTGCAGCATCTACCTTTGCCGATATTGCTCCACCATAGTAAACAGGAATTGATGCTGTCATGGTTCCGGTGAAAACCGGTTCCCAGTTAGAACCCTTGAAATTATCCGAAAATTTTCCTTCGCTTGAATTAAAAAGATACAGAATTTTATTTTCATATCCCAGGGCAAATACGATGTCTACTTTTGGGTAGTGGGCTTCATTTTCAATAGCAATATTGATTTTACTCACGTCTCTCTGTAGTGCCATGGCACGCACTTCGGGATTGTACAGTATCGCAAGTTTGTTTATTTCATCAATGGAGTATTTCAAAGGAGGCAGATTTTCTTTAGATACAGATGCAACATTCAGTTCCATCTCACCCTTTATACCCATGGCTGTATACAAATCGGAACGCTTGATCCTTTCATCGTTTTTTGCCTTTTCATAATCGAGTGTTGCCTGGGCTACTCCCACATCGGCCTTGCTGACGTCCAGCAATGGACGAAGACCATTTTCATAAAGTTTTTTGGAAAGGATCTTTTTTTCTTTAAATTTTTCCAGCAATTTTTCCATGAGGTCAAGGGTATCTTTTGAGTATAAATATTCATAATAGGCTTTTTTGACGTTAAATATGATATCATCGGTAACAAATTGGAATTGGGCCTTGGCAAGATTAACGCCAATTTTTGCCGATTCTTCCATCTTTTCCTTTTTACTGTCGAAAATAGTGTAGTTTGCTGAAAGACCGGCGAACAATCCAATATCAGTATCCTTTCCCGGAATTCTAAAATTACTGTCGGAAGATGAATTTGCCTTTAACCGCTCAACTGATTTAACCTGCCCATTTATGATTATACTTCGGTTTGCTTTTGATATCTGGTAATCGGTCAGACTTATATTGCTGTCTTCCTGCGCGACCAGAAGATCGGGATGATTCTGTAATGCAATCTTTATACAGTCATCGAGAGCGATTACCTTATCCTCTGTCAGCGCCGGGGATGGGACAATAAAAAGGCCGGAAAAAAATATAACCACGATAGCGAATGTTGTTCTTGCTTGATATACCATTTTTAAATGCTTTTTAATTTAGTTTAGGATTTTTAGATTTATTATCTGCATGCAAATAATATAGTGATACAGAAGATTCAGGTACTCGTCTAAATCGAAATAAAAGACTAACAATTATTGATCAAAATGTCAATACATATTCACGGGATTAAATAGTTCAATCATTTTTTCCTGTCAGCATTCTTTTGTGTCAGTCGATATATTGATGAAAGGCCTCATGAAAAAATAAAAATAAAAAATATATTGACAGTAATGCTTATATCTTTTTTAAGTACATTATCCTTAATAGCAAACTGCTGGCGTAGCTCAATCGGCAGAGCAGCTGATTTGTAATCAGCAGGTTGGGGGTTCAACTCCTCTCGCCAGCTCTTAATCGGTGAGGTTCCCGAGTGGCCAAAGGGAACAGACTGTAAATCTGTCGGCGCAGCCTTCGATGGTTCGAATCCATCCCTCACCAAAGGAAAAAGGGGACGATTATAAAAATCGTCCCCTTTTTTATACTGCCTTGTTTCCATCCATGGACAGATCAAAAACAATTACTACGTCTAAAATTTTAATTGCATTTTTGGTCGAATCCATTCCAATTAATTTTTATTGCATGAATATTTGCTGTATCGAAGGAATGTGGAGCATGCTAAGTGACAATGAATTGAATCGCTACCAGCGACAAATGGACATCAATGCCTGGGGATGTGCAGGCCAGGAGAAATTGAAGAGTGCCAATGTATTTGTAGCCGGGACAGGAGGCCTTGGGGGACCTGTCCTTTACTATCTTGCCTCGGCAGGCATAGGCAGGCTATCTTTTTGTGATTACGATATCATTGACATCTCCAATATGAACAGACAAATACTGCACAGAACAGACCGTTTGGGTCTTTACAAAACCGAATCAGCTTTTCAATCCCTCCATGACATCAATCCTGAGATAGAACTTATTCCTCTGCAAAAAAAAATAACGACGGGAAATGTCCACTCTCTTGCAGGAGAAGCGGATATAATCGTTGATTGCCTCGATAACTTCCATACGAGACAAATCCTGAACAGGTTTGCCGTTGAGAATACTATTCCTCTTGTTCATGGCGGCATTGCTGAGTTCCAGGGACAGCTTACTTTCATATCCCCTCCTGAAACAGCCTGCCTTGCCTGTTTCCTGCCGGAAAAGGATGTCAAAAAAAAACCCAATGTTCTCGGCGCAACAGCCGGAATAGTAGGATCTATGCAGGCACTGGAGGTTATAAAATACATTACCGGCCATGGAACATTGCTTAAAAATAAACTCTTGTTCTGGGACGGCCTTGATTCAACTATTGAAACCATGCAGCTCACAAAAAACCCGCGATGCAAAGTCTGCGGTTGAAACAATTTTAACTGAGGAGAAATGTATGTCATTAAAAATTAAATTAATTGGATTTGGACTGGTTGTTGTTCTTGTTGCGTCAGCATTCATTTATTTCCGTTATTTTTTTACGTATGAACAGCGAAACATGTTCCAGAGAAAGATAGAAACGGTCACCGGTCAAAATCTCTCCATAACCATTTTCGGTTTTGATGGAAGGATTATTCAGAAATGGACGGGTGTTCAGAAAATCACTTCAAGCAAACCGGGGAATAATTATACCTATTTTTACACAAGAGATAATAAATATGTACAGATTCCCAATTCAGTATGGTATATAGCTGAAGAGGAGTGATGTGCTGAATATCGGTATTGCTTCCCTGCCCGGGATCGGCCCAAAAAAATCACAGATACTTAAAACCGATGCGGGAATTGAAACCGTTGAAGATCTGATTTACTATATTCCCCGCAGGTATGTGGACCGTTCATCCTTCAAGGCGATCAGAGACTGTTTCGTAAATGAGATTGTAACGGTTTCAGGTGAAATAATCGACATAAAGATTGCAGGACAAAGAAAGAAATTTCTTGAAGTCTCAATCGATGATGGGACGGATATATTAAAAGGTATTTTTTTCGGAGGCATGCAGTACTTTCAAAAGATTTTTTCTCCAGGAGATCATGTTCTTTTTTCCGGGAAAATCAATTTTTTTAAATATAAGCAGATCGTTCATCCCGATTTTGATATCCTTGATTATTCATCCGGCTCAAAAGGGATCAATACGGGAAGGATTGTTCCTCTCTATCCTTCCACCGAAGCATTGAAAAGTGTCGGGCTGGACTCACGGGGCTTCAGGAGAATTATAAAAAACGCTCTTGATATTCACGCCCACTTAATCCGGGAAAACCTCTCGCCGGACATTATTAAGAGGAATAATCTTCTCGATCTCGCGGAAGCGTTGAATACCATTCATTTTCCCGATTCATTCCAGCAAGCCGAGGCTGCCAGGAAAAGACTGGCATTTAATGAATTATTTTTCCTGTTGTTTTATCTTTCACTTTCCAAGGAATACATTAAAGCTCACTATGAAGGAACGCATTATATTACCCAAAGAGGGCTCAGCGATGAGTTTATAACAAGCCTTCCCTTCACACTTACCGGTGACCAATTAACGTGTATTGAGGAGATCAGGAAGGATATGCTGTCTCCTTATCCGATGAACAGGCTGCTTCAGGGAGACGTGGGGTCAGGGAAAACCGTAGTAGCCCTGGCCGTGTCCCTTCTTTCCGTTGAGGCTCAATGCCAGGTCGCCTTTATGGCCCCGACAGAGGTACTGGCCCTTCAGCATTTCCAGACAATCGTTAAACTGGTCCCCGATCATGTACGGTGCGCCCTCCTCTCGGGCAGTCTGAGCCTGTCGGAAAAACGTGCCCTCTATGAAAAGCTTGAGAACGGCAGCACTGATATTGTCATAGGCACCCATGCGCTGATACAGGAATCCGTTGCTTTTAAAAATCTAAAATTGATAATTATCGATGAGCAGCACCGCTTCGGTGTCCATCAGAGAGCCCTGCTCCGACGAAAGGGAAATGATGCTCATCTGCTTATTATGACGGCCACACCGATTCCCCGGTCATTATCAATGACACTTTTCGGAGACCTGGATTTCTCATCGATACGAACAAAACCGGCAAACCGTATTCCGATTAAAACACTGGCATTTCCCGAGTCGCGTCTGCCATCGGTGTATAATTCCCTTAAAAAGTACATGGATCAGTCCAGGCAGATTTATTATGTACTGCCTCTTATTGAAGAATCTGAAAAAATAGATCTGAAATCAGCGCAGGAAGTTTTTAATCTGTTATCGCAAAAAATATTCCCGGAAAAAACGATCACCCTGCTTCACGGAAAAATGAAATCTGCCGAGAAGGAGCGGATCATGAGCTCCTTCAGGGAGGGGGATATTGATTTACTCGTATCCACTACGGTAATAGAAGTCGGTATCGATGTACCCAATGCCAGTGTCATGGTAATTGAACACGCTGAAAGATTCGGTCTCTCCCAGCTGCACCAGCTGCGTGGAAGGGTCGGCAGAGGAGATCACCAATCCTTCTGTGTGCTTGTGTATCCCGATGATGTGCCCGTTGAAAGTAAAAAACGGATTGATATCATGGTTGAAACCGACGATGGATTTATCATTGCGGAAGAGGATCTTAAGCTTCGGGGAGCGGGACATCTAACCGGCATGAAGCAGCATGGACATGATGCCGATTTTGAGTTCACGGATTTGATCAATGATATGGAAATAATTACTCACGCCAGGGCGGAAGTACAGAGAGAAATGCAGAATATTCAGGACGTTGATAAAACGCTGAATGCCATAAAACAAAACAGTTACGAACGGATACTGGACGGTATAAGGAAAAAGAGAATTCTTGAGATACTTTCCTGAAAAACTTTTATTTATTTTGCACCGTGAGTATTTTTCTCACCATACGGGATCAGTGGTCAATGCTAAGAACGCCTAAAAACCTTCTATAGACGCATTTCTGTGAAGAAGTGAACCACATATCCCCCTTCTTTTTTAAAAGTTCTGCCGGCGTAATATGACGATCATTGCCTGCTTTACTATTAACCTGATCCATCGCCTGATTAAATTTCTTTTTCTGTTCAAGGTATCGGTTTTGAATTGTCTGCCTGATGGACTTGTAAAGAGTCATACTGTCAAAATCAAGCTGAAGAGTGTTGACATTTTCTTCATACCAGTTAAGTATCTTCTGTTTCAGAAATTCATGGGGAATAAATTTCTTCGCTCGTCTGTCCGGCAGGTAATAATAGCACTCTCCGATATGCTTCTCTTGAAGATATGTCTGTAAAATACCGTGAATGGTTTCAGGTCCGCAGTGGTAAAGAAGCAGATGTTTGTTCTCACCGGTTTCGAAGAAAGAAACCATATCTTCCATTTCTTTGATTATTATACGATCGATGAAATCGGAGTAAGTATCGAAAATACTGTACTTCTTTTTCATATAAAAAATCATTGTTTTTTTAAGTTCTTCGCCAAGCTCGCTTTCATCGAGGGGGTCCTGTATGAAAAAAAATGATCTGGATAATTTTTCCATATCCTGATCAAGATTTTCAAGGGATATGTCCATGACATAGGGAACACCGGTATTCCAGGGCTGGGTGCCCCTGACGCTGAAGGTCATTGTGTGATAAAGTCCGTGCTCAATCGGAATTTCTCTGTTCTCTTCTCCGCTGGATATGTCCGATACCTGGTCGTCAGAGGAATCCAGGGCGGAGGAATCATCCTCTGTCACGGAGAATTCATCTGTTTCACCGGTTTCGGGCATATCATTATCGGGAGGGGCCTCATCAGCATCGGCTAAATCTCCGAGGCCCCTGTATTCTCCGTCGTCTATATCCGAGAGCAGATCATCGATATCTTTCATCGCCCATCCTTTTTACATGGCGCAAAAGGGTAAAACAATAGTATATCACTCTTCTTTTTGATCCGACGGCGTTACGAGATCAATCTTTTTCCCGTTGGAAACGGGCGGCAGTTTTTCTCCGTTCATGATCAGCTTTATTTCTTCCGAATCGAGGGTTTCCCGCTCGATGAGATACTCGGCCATTTCTTTAAACGCCGTCATGTTCTGTTGAATCATTTCAAAAGCCTCGGCCCGGTTTTTTTCTATTATGGTTTTCACTTCTTCGTCAATTGCCGCGGCAGTACCTTCACTGTAATCACGGTGCTGGGAAATCTCCCGTCCGAGAAATATCTGTTCGTTCTTTTTTCCAAACGTAAGGGGACCCATCTTTTTGCTCATGCCCCATTCGCAGACCATTCTTCTCGCTATATCCGAAGCTCTTTCGATGTCATTGGAAGAGCCTGTGCTTACTTCCCCGAACATCAATTCTTCCGCTATGTGACCGCCGAAGAGGTGTTTTATCTGGTTCAGCCAGTATGATTCCGTATGAATATGCCTGTCTTCTTCAGGAAGAGACATGGTGAGGCCCAGGGCTCTTCCACGGGGAATGATTGTTACCTTGTGAACGGGATCAGTTCCGGTCAGCATTCCAAGGATCGTATGCCCTGCTTCATGATAAGCAATCACCTTCTTCTCTTTGTCGGAAATGATCATGGATCGCCTTTCAGGCCCCATGAGCACTTTGTCCTTAGCCTCTTCCATTTCTTCCTTGTTCACACGTTTTTTGTTTTTCCGTGCTGCCAGGAGAGCGGCCTCATTTACCAGGTTGGCCAGGTCAGCGCCGGTGAACCCGGGCGTCCCGCGTGCAATAACCTTGAGGTCAACCTCTTTTGAAAGGGGTATTTTCTTTGTGTGAACGGCAAGGATCTTTTCCCTGCCTTTCACATCGGGATTGTCAACAACAACCTGACGGTCAAAGCGGCCGGGACGCATCAGAGCCGGATCGAGAACATCGGGCCTGTTAGTCGCCGCGACGATTATGACACCTTCATTTGTTTCAAAGCCGTCCATCTCAACCAGGAGCTGATTGAGGGTCTGTTCCCGCTCATCGTGACCGCCGCCAAGACCTGCTCCGCGCAGCCTTCCCACAGCGTCGATTTCATCGATGAATATGATACAGGGTGCACTCTGCTTACCCTGATCAAAGAGATCGCGCACCCGCGAAGCTCCCACACCGACAAACATCTCGACAAAGTCTGAACCGCTGATTGAAAAGAAGGGAACACCGGCCTCGCCTGCTATCGCTTTGGCAAGAAGAGTTTTTCCGGTTCCCGGAGGGCCCATGAGCAGAACGCCCGTGGGTATTTTAGCGCCGATATTAATGAACTTTTTGGGTTCTTTCAGAAATTCGATTATTTCCTGGAGCTCAACCTTGGCCTCGTCAACGCCGGCAACATCCTCAAATGTTACTTTTGTCTTCATTTCAGGATTCAATTTGGCCTTGCTTTTACCGAAAGAGAGGGCTTTGTTTCCCGTGGACTGTATCTGCCGTATCATGAGAAACCAGATGAAACCGAAAAACAACAGCCACGGGAGAAAATTCAGAATTCCTTTCAACCAGAAATTATCGTCATCATCCTTGCCTTCCACAACAACATTGTTGCTCAACAGGGTTTTAATGAGATTGGCATCTTCATAGGGGATTGATGTTTCAAAGTCATGCCTTTCGGCGCGCGAGCCGAAACTGTTCGATTCGGGCTTTGCAGCTTTTATGGCGGTCTCGCGATAATATCCGATTATTTTCCTATTATTTTCAATAGTGATTTTACCAACTTCCTTGTTCTCGACTTTTTTTATGAAGTCGCTGTAATTGATAAATTTATTTGTTTTCCCTGATTGGTTGACCTGGAATATGGCCAGGATGAGCAATCCAATTAACAGGAAGAGTGCAATCTGTTTTACAGTTTTGTTCATTATATTCTCCTAATGTGTACTCTCGTTTAAACCGGAGGGGAGCAGACAGGCGTGATTTCGAGTCGTAACTGTCAATATCATGTTACATTTTGCGAATAACAAGGATTTTATTTGAACCATTATTGATCATATGGTCAATGGAAACCCGGTTTTGAAATCCTGTGGTAAAACCTGTCATTACAGCGGCAATATGCGCGCCAAATATGAGTAAAGGGACACAATTCTTGCTTTCATTGTCAAGCTTCTTTTCAATAAAGAGTTCTTTAATTTTTTTTGTTCCCGATCCCAGATGTATCCTGTCGCCCTTTCTCCTGTTCCTGATATAGAATGTAGTGTCATCGCTGCTAATTGTTACAAAAATATGGTTTTTGTCCAACCTGTTTTTTGTGAAATAGTTAAAATCAGAAAAAAATATCTCGACCTCAATTCCCGCTTCGGGAATTTTGAGTGTTCTGATATTCGTTTCATCGATTTGTACCGGATAGATCCATTCCTGTGATAGATATGACGGCTGTCCGGCTTTTTCAAGTCTGATGAGTTTTCCCGCTACACCGGGCAATTTTCTCATGCGTACATCGCCGGTTTCATGCAGGATCATATGCGATTTCCCCGTATTGTATTTCTTCCATATTTCATTCAGCATCCCTGAATTCACATAGGGGCCGGCATGAAGTCTTATGAGAGATGACAGTACATGGTTGAACAGGACCCGGTCGCCGTCAATTTTATACGCCGACAGGGTTACGCCTTCATCATCCCGTTCTATGAGCTGCCCGTATTTTTCATCAATAAGCCTGTCTGTAAGCCGTATCTGTTCACCGGCCAGCCTGCTCATGGCATGAAGAGAGTCCAGAAAGGAAGGATATCTTTCCCGTATAACAGGAAGTATGACATTTCTCATGTGATTGCGGAGATATCCGTTGTCGGTATTCGAATCGTCATCTCTCCAGGGAAGACCATTCTCTTCCAGATAGTGAACAATATCCTCCGACGAAAGTGCCAGGAGCGGCCGTATTATCATATCTCTCGAGGCATGAATGCCCTGCAGGCCGTGGATTCCCGTCCCGGACAATATCCGCATCATGAGTGTTTCGGCATTATCGTTTTTGCTGTGGGCCGTCGCGATTTTCGTATAATGGCAGCGGCCGGCTGTCTCCCGCGCCAGGGCGTAACGGACGGTACGGGCCTGTTCTTCAAAGGAGGCTCCGGTATCACGCCGGTTTTTGAAATCAAACCTTTCGGTAATGCAGGGGATATTATAAAACCGGGCTCTTTCTCCAAGAAATTTTTCATCAAGATCCGATGCTTCACCGCGCATGAGGTGATTCAAATGAAATATGCCCAGTTCGATATCAAGGATATCCCGCAGCCCGGCCATGATATGAAGCATCGCCATGGAATCCTTTCCTGCCGAACAGGACAGGAGTATCCGGTCTCCGGAAACCAGGAGATGTTCGCCTTCGGCAAAATCCATTACTTTTTTGATTATATCATGCATCTCAGCGACTTTACCCAGTGTGATAATTCATCGTTGCTGCCAGGGTTTGAATAAATCATATTTCATGCGGTGATTTTCTGTCTATTATAATTTTTTAATGTTCAGGCATTCATATTTTATATATATTACATGAGTTGTTGTTTACATTATTGTCATAACAGGAAAAAGTGTTGCAATTGTCATGGGTATTTCCGGATTATCTCTTTTTAACATATGTATTGAATTGTTGATTAATATTTACTTTCGGCGTCAACCATACATGAGGTACTGCAATGAATCATGAGATTTCTGATCGCATCAAGGATTGGACCAGAAAACCCTTTGACCGGGAAACCATCGATGAAATCCAATCGCTTGTTGACGCTGACAATGAGACGGAACTCATAGACAGGTTTTACACCCATCTGGAATTCGGCACCGGCGGTCTTCGCGGCATTATCGGTGCAGGTACAAACCGCGTGAACGTTTATACCATCGGCATGGCAAGCCAGGGTCTGGCCAATTACATTATCGCCAATCATGGGCAAAGCAAAGGCGTGGTTATAGCCCGCGATCCCAGGAGAATGTCCGATGTTTTTGCCAGGGAAACAGCGGCTATCATGGCGGCAAATGACATGCGGGTCTATTACTTCAATGACATAACCCCTACGCCCCTTTGCAGTTTCGCTATCCGTGAATACGGCGCCATGGCCGGGGTCGTTATAACGGCCAGTCATAATCCGCCGGAGTACAACGGGTACAAGGTATACTGGGAAGACGGCGGCCAGATCGTTCCTCCCCATGATATAAATATCATCGGCGAGGTAAAAAAAATCCATTCCATTTCCGAAATCAGGCGCATGGACTTTGACACCGGTGTTGCCGGGGGCATAATCACCGTCATCAAAAATGAAATTACCGAATCATATATGCGGCAGCTTGAGAAGTATGCTCACCGGACCTCCACCAGTTCCGATATAAGCATCGTTTATTCCCCCCTTCATGGCAGCGGATATTCCATTATCCCGGAAGTGCTTCGCCATTTCGGTTTCAAGAACATTCATCTCGAGGAAAAGCAGTCCGTGCCCGATGCCGGTTTTTCCACGGTCGGGTCTCCCAATCCCGAGGAGAAAGAGACCATGTCGCTGGCCATAGAAATGGCTGAAAAAACAGGGGCCGATATCGTCCTGGCCACTGATCCCGACGCTGACCGCATGGGAGTCGCCTTCAAGGACTCATCGGGGCGTTATACCCTTATCAATGGAAACCAGATAGGAACCATGCTTGAATATTATATTCTGGCGAGATGCCGGGAGGACGGCACGCTGCCCGACGGCGCCACGGTCATTAAGACCATCGTTACAACGGAGCTTCAAAGAGAAGTGGCATCGAGTTTCCAGTGCGGAATCATCGATGTCCTTACGGGATTTAAATGGATCGCCGCCAGGATGAAGGATTTCGATACGGATGGTTCCCGGACATTCCTGTTCGGCGGTGAGGAGAGTTACGGATACCTCCCCGTTCCCTTCGTGAGAGACAAGGATGCCGTCAGCTCATGCTATTTTTTTGCGGAAATGACCGACTGGCTGAAACGGCAGGGAAAAACTCTTCACAATCTGCTCGATGACATATATTTGAAATACGGCCTGTACCTGGAAGACCTGCATTCCCTCACTCTGAAAGGCAAGGAAGGACTGGAAAGAATACGGGATATCATGAAAAGCTTCCGCCAGGCGCCGCCCAAGGATTTCGGCGGCAGGGCCGTGAAGGAATTCCGGGACATCAAATCGGGAACCGTAATGAACCTCATTACCGGCGATGAAAAAACCCTTACGGATCTGCCCTCCTCCGATGTCCTGCAGTTTTTATTCGTCGACGGTGCAGTTATAACCATGCGCCCCTCGGGGACGGAACCGAAAATCAAGTTCTATTTCAGCGTCAAGAAAAAGACCTCGAGGGGAATGCTGAAAGAGGACAAGGCTGATCTCTATATACAGATTGATATGCTGAAAAAGGAACTGCTGGCCAAGGTTGAATCGGTGTGATGACGCCCTTCAGGAAGCGGATACTGCTTTGAACATCTCATCTTCTTTTCTCTCCATGATTTTCGCGTCTTTGTTCGATCTCTCATGGTCATATCCCACGAGATGCAGAAGACCGTGGATTATAAGCCGCGCCAGTTCGTCCTTCAGGGTTACACCGAGCTCACGCGCCTGCTCCATGGCGCGCTCCGCCGAAATGTATATGTCTCCCAGCTCCTCCAGGGCCGTATCGACGGCGGGAAAGGGGTCCTCGCGGTATGCGAAACTTATCACGTCCGTGGGCTTGTTCTTCTTGCGGTAAGTCCTGTTTATTTCCCGGATATAAGCGTCATCGGTGACGATGAGAGAAATGGCGACTTTGTCAAGTTCGAGTATATCCGAAGCGGCCGAAAGGATCTTTTTCAGAAAGCGGGCCGACACCTTTTCGTAGGGAAGTTCTATATTTTCGGTGAATATTTCAATCCTTCTTCTGGCCATTTTTCTCCAGTTTCTTTTCCAGGGTTTTTACATCCTCGGCGTCGGGATATTCGATACGCGTGTGGTATATGCCGTTCAGAATGCTCAGGAACGATTTCTGTATCGTATTGAGGTCGGCCATGGACAGGTCCGTATCCTCCAGCTCGCCTTCGTTGAGTTTGTTGTAGATGATTTTCCTCACCAGGCCCTCGAGCTTGGCCTGCGTCGGCTCCTGGATTGACCGTGATGCCGCTTCGATCGAATCGGCCAGCATGACGATTGCCGATTCCTTGGTTTGCGGACGGGGCCCGGGGTACTGAAAATCCACCTTGCTGATTTCCTCGCTGGTTTCGTCATCGGTCATTGATTCCAGGGCCTTGTGGTAAAAATAAGTCATGGTGGTTTTCCCATGGTGTTCCTTGATGAAGGCTATAACCGCCGGCGGGAGTCCGTGTTTCCTGGCCAGGTTCACTCCCTTGTTTATATGGGATATGATGAGCTGGGAATAATATTTCGGCGAAAGGGTCCTGGCCCGGGGATCGGTTACCTTGTTTTCGATGTACATGCCCGCGTCCTCTATCTTCCCTATGTCGTGATAAAAGGCCCCTACCCTGGCCATGAGATGGTCGGCATGCACGTCCTTGCAGGCAGTCTCCGCCATGTTTGACACGAGCAGGGAATGGTGATAGGTTCCGGGAGCCTCAACAAGCATTTTTTTGAATATCTCGGCGTTCAGGTCCGCCAGTTCCAGGAGCTTGAATTTCGTCGTGATCCCGAAGATGCTTTCATAGAGGGGGAATATCCCCAGGACGAGAATTGAATTGAGTATGCCGTGCGCCAGGGCCAGCTGTACGTTCTTAAACATGATGATCGCCGGTATTTCCTGGATGAGGTACGCCGCGATGATTACTAGGGAATTTATGACTCCCAGTATAAGGCCGCCGCGGAGAAAATCCGTCCTGCGCTGGACATTGTAATTGACGAAGACACCCAGAACCGCGGAGCTCACGGACAGGATGATGGTAACAAGGTCGCCGCCATGGATAAGGGTGCTGAAAAAAACGACATGCAGTCCGATTATCATGGCCATGTAAATATTGAACAGGATCGCTATCATCATGGTGACGAAGGGAATGGGCAGGAGCAGGGCAAAGGTTATATTGACATTATTCAGCACCTCGTTCCGGGCCACCATGTAGGTATACAGCATATACAGGACAAGAAGCGAAAAAATCACAATGGCGCCCTGCTTGTCGGGAATGAGTATGCGGTTATATTCGACGAGAAAAAATCCCATGATTATGACAAAGATGATCTGGAGCAGAAATATCCCGCTTATATAACTGACATTTGAAGATTCAGCGTAATTGTTGAGAATCCTGATTTTACCCAGGCTCTCCAGGGTAATGGTGTCGCCCTCCCTGACAATGGTCTGACCTTTTTTGAGCAGGCCCATAACGGGCTTGACGCTGGCCATGGCCTCATTGATGCGCCGCTGTGTTTCTTCTATATTGAAATATGTATTGGGCTTCAGGCCGGCCACGATGATCTGCGTGACGGCATTGAGCGTTTTCCGCGGCATATTGGGGGCGATGGAATAGCCGATGGTGTATACCCTTTTTTTCATGTCGTGAATGGTGTACAGGTCATCGAGGGTTCCGGAAATTTCCTCGGTTTCAGTGCCGGTATTGATTATTCGTATGGTAACGTTTTTATTCTGAAGTTTCAGGGGATTGAGGTACGGGGATTCCAGGATACTCATTTCCTTGTTGTCGTAAATGTATATGAGAATTCTTGTCACGGTTTTATTCAGTTCCACGGGATCGCCGTAACTGAGCAGCTGAAGAAGAATTTCATCGTTATATGTCAGATAGCGCGGAAGCCTGGATTTCAGGGCCATGAGCTGGAACGTGAGATCGTCGGTGCCGAGAACGGGATTGTCCTTCAGGGTGGTGATGATGGTATTGAACAGGATGCCCGTCAGTTTTATGCGCTCCATGAGGACCGACGAGTCGCGGTCGAAAACAACGGGAACTGATTCGGCGACGCGTCTTTTCTTTATTTCCGTATCATCGTCTTTGCGGTAATGGATGTCCTTGGGAACGCGGATATCCTCCGTGGATATATCACCGATGTTGTACTCGTAGGTGGCGCCCGTATTGTTCAGGGCCAGCAGAACCGTGGCAATGATGATAATGATCAATGTGCTGGCCAGGGAATAGCGGATATTCCTGTCTTTGAAGACACGGGATATCTTTTCAGCGGTGTTTTGCGATACTATTTTCATAGATTATTCACTATGCACTTTTGCTTCGTAGGCTGCAACTATTTTTTCAACAACAGGATGGCGGGAAATGTCCTGTTTCGCGAATATGATGAACTCTATCTGGGGTATTGATGACAGGATTTTCATGGCGTGAAGGAGTCCCGACTCGCGGGGTTTATCCAGGTCTATCTGGGTGATGTCACCGGTTATGACGAATTTCGATTTATTGCCCAGGCGGGTCAGAAACATCTTCATCTGGGAACGTGTCGTATTCTGTGCCTCGTCGAGTATTATGAAAGCGTTGTTCAGGGTCCGGCCCCGCATATAGGCCAGGGGCGCGATCTCAATTTTGCCCTGTTCAATGAGTTTATACACCTTCTCGAATCCGAGAAACTCGAAGAGCGCGTCATAAAGAGGCCGGAGATAGGGATTGATTTTCTGTATGAGGTCGCCGGGCAGAAAACCCAGGCTCTCGCCTGCCTCGACTGCCGGTCTTGTAAGAACGATTCGCTCGACCTTCCCTTTCAGAAAAAAGTGCAGGGCCAGGGCCACGGCAAGATAGGTTTTCCCCGTTCCGGCCGGTCCCACGCCGAAAACCACGTCGCCCTGGTGTATGGACGAAACATAGCGGGCCTGGTTCAGGGTCCGGGGAACGATGACTTTCCCCGTTTCATTTATGGTGATCTTCAGCTTGTTGATGTCGTCGGAACGTATTTTTTTTCCCTCGAGCACGGCCGTGGCAAGATAGCGCAGGTCGAACTCGCTCAGTTCATAGGAGGCTTCCCGGTCGTGGAGCAGATCCGTGATGAGGTGGAGCGCCTGGAGCGTTTTTTCCGAACCGTCCTTGGCCGCCGAAATGATGAGGGTGTTCCCCCGGGGAATGATCTCCACACCCAGAACGGACTCCAGGATATGAATGTTGGCGTCATTGTTCCCGCACAGCTTTTTATACAGAGAGACATCATCTATCTCAAACGTATGCTCCACCGCCGCTACCTTTCAATGATCCTGATCCCCAGATCCCGCAGCTGGTCGAGATCGACGGGAGACGGCGCGTCGCTCATGAGGCACTGCCCTTTCTGCGTCTTGGGGAAGGCGATGACGTCACGGATGGAATTCCGCTTCAACAGGAGCATCATGATGCGGTCCAGTCCCAGGGCGAGTCCGCCGTGGGGCGGCGCGCCGAACTGCAGGGCTTCGAGGAGAAAGGAAAATTTTATTTTCGCCTCCTCGTCGGAAATATTCATGAGAGAAAAAATCTTCTTCTGCGTTTCCGAGTCATGAATCCTTATGGAGCCGCCGCCGATCTCGGAACCGTTCAGAACGATGTCATAGGCCTGGGCCTTCACCTTGCCGGCATCTTCCGGTTTCAGGTTGTCGAGCATGGGGAGATATTCATGCTGCGGCGCCGTAAAGGGGTGATGCATGGCCGCGAAACGTTTTGCCTCCGTATCGTATTCGAAAAGCGGAAAGTCCGTGATCCACACAAAGGCCAGTTTGTTTTCATCGATCATGCCCAGGTCCGCGGCGATCTTCTTCCTCATGTTGGCCAGGGTGGCATTCACCACGCCGGGTTTATCCACGGAGAAGAACAGGATGGCGTCGCCCTTGAGATTGAATCTTTCTATCACCACCGCTTTCTCTTTGTCGCTGAGAAACTTGGCAATGCCGCCTTCGAACCCGCCGTTCTTGTAGCGGAACATGGGGAAACCCTTGGCGCCGTATATTTTCACGTATTCCGTGTAATCATCGCTCATTTTACGGGAAATCTTTCCCCCGTCCTCGACTGCCATGCCCTTCACTATGCCGCCATCGGCCAATGTATCGGAGAATACCTTGAACTCCGATTCGGTGAATATGTCGCCGCAGTCCGTGAGCTCCAGGCCGTAGCGCAGGTCAGGAGCGTCGGTACCGTATTTTGATACGGCCTCGTCATAGGTCATGCGCCGCATGGGAAGTTCCACGTCACGGCCCGTGATGTCCTTCACGATGTCCCGCATGAGTCCCTCGATGACGGCGATGATCATGTCCATGTTTATAAAGGACATTTCCAGGTCTATCTGGGTGAACTCTGGCTGCCGGTCGTTGCGCAGGTCCTCATCCCTGAAGCATTTGACGATCTGGAAATACCGGTCAAAGCCCGAAACCATGAGTATCTGTTTGAAGAGCTGCGGCGACTGGGGAAGCGCGTAGAACTCGCCGCGATTGATGCGGCTCGGCACGAGAAAATCCCGGGCTCCCTCGGGAGTTGATTTATTCAGCATGGGGGTCTCGATTTCAAAGAAACGGTTGTCCGAGAGGTAACGCCGCGCCGTCTGCATGAGGCGGTGCCGCTGGATGATAGACTCCTTCATTTCTTCGCGGCGCAGATCCAGGAAACGGTATTTGAGCCGGACTTCTTCTCCCAGGTTATCACGGGTGTTTATCTGGAAGGGAGGCACCTTCGCGGTATTGAGAATAGCAATGCTTTCAGCGACGATTTCCACTTCCCCCGTAGGAACGTTGGGATTGATGGTTTCTTTGGAGCGCAGCCTGACCTTGCCGGTAATTTTTACCACGTACTCACCGCGCGTCTGGTCCGCTTTGCGGGCATTATCTTCGGAAAAGGAGGAATCGAACACGGTCTGGATTATCCCGGTCACGTCACGGACCTCGAGAAATATGATTCCCCCCAGGTCGCGTTTGGCATCGACCCATCCCGTCACCAGCACCTCTTTGCCCTGGTCAGCTTTTGTTATTTCGCCGCAATACGTTCTGTTTTCGAACATGGTATCCTCAATTATACATACATAAAATATTAAACAAAATCAAAGGAATATCGAGGCTTTTTCCGTCCGCCGCCGTCAAAATATCCTTTAAAAAAAGTCTATCAGTCAAATGACATCGACAAATACCCCATATTTGTCAAGCTGAAAAATGAGACGTATATTCCATGGTGAAGATGTTACAAATATGTAATAATCATGCCCGTTAATGACGATCATGAACTATATCATCTTAATCGCTTCATGTTTATCCATTGACAAAAAAGGGATGTTTTCTTATTTTATTACAGGTTCACTATAAAAATAAACCATATCGCCCACCGCTCCGGGAAAAGAGGAATGTGTGCGGCGAACAAGCTTATACGTATCCGGGGGAGATATGCCACAGCGACGATTGATTCTTTTTGTACTGATGCTCTGCCTGAGTGCTCCTGCCATGGCGGCAAAAAAGAGCGTGGCCGTGCTCAATTTCACCAATTACGGCTCCAAAGACATCAAGTTCCTATCCAGCGCCATACCTGAATCGGTCTCCACGACCCTTTCGGAAAACGAGGATATTTCCGTGGTGGAAAGGCGGAATCTCGGCCGCGTCATAAACGAGTTGGCACTGGAGCAGACGGGCCTGGTGGATACCAGGAACGTGTCGCGTGCCGGCCGCCTTGCCAAGGCTGATGTGCTCATCCTGGGCTCCGTGTCGGGCGACCGGAATAATGTGATCCTCACCATGAAAGCCGTTGACGTTGCCACGGGCACGGTGCTGGACGGAAAAACCGTCAAGGCCTCCATGGCCGACATCTTCGATAAAAGCAGCCAGGCCGCCCGGACCATGGCGGCCCTCATTTCCGGCAAGAGCATAGGACGCCTCAGCGTATCGTCCACGCCGTCCAGGGCCGAAGTGTACATAGATGGAATGAGCATAGGCCAGACTCCCATCGTGGAATACAAGCTTACCCAGGGGAAGCACCGGGTAAAGGTAGTTCGTGACGGGTATATAGATTTTGAAGAATCCTTTACAATTGATGCCGACGAGCACATGAAATTTTCACCTATCCTGGGAGAAAGCAAATTTCAGAACAGGACCGAAGCTGCTTTCGGAGTATCATTTCTCCAGCCTATCAGCGATAAGTTTAATGGAGTTCCGCATTATTATATTTTAGTCGGCCATACTTTTGAACGTCTTATTGTTTCCGGAGAATTGGGATTCAGTCAATTTGATCACAGCCAAACACATTTTTCCGTTTTCAATCCTGAATTAACCCTTGATAGATGGTATAATACTTTCTGGTTTCATGGCCACCTGAGCTATATGCCCTTTCCGAACTGGACAAAATTTACTCCCTACTTTGGTGTTATGGTCGGAATGATCAACTTGAATGACTATAAGTACAATACCAATGTTAAAAATGACAAACAAAAAGTTGATGACCAGACGATGTTCAGCTTTGGCGGAAAAGTCGGTGCAAATATTCTACCCTTTGGCAATATTGCCCTCTTCGTAGAAGCCCGGTACTACTTCCAGCCAAATAAACTGGAGCGCATCGAATATGAAAGCGATCTATTCGGCGCATTGAGTGAAACACAGACAAAACTATATCTTCATATATTTACAATCGGCGGAGGGGTGAAATACTTTTTTTAAGTTTTAAAAATTTTTTATTAGCCAGGTATTGTTGATTATATTTCTTAATGATGAGGATAATTATGAAAATAAGTAAATTTATAAAAATCATTACGGTATTCGCCGGGTTGTTATATTTTTTAAGCTGCGGTAATGTTGTTGAGGAAACAGCTAGCCCGCTTTTCAGTGATGTTGAGCCAATTACCGCAAATCGGGTTACCGCCAAACAAGTAAATTTCTCAAACGTCCCATCAAATGCTAAATATCTTGTAATATTAGTTTCCAGCACCGATTTCGATGTTGATGAAGACAATAGACTGGTAAATGCGACAGTACTCGGAGGGAACAGGACTGGATTAGATGGCATTGACAGAAATGGAACAAGTGAAATGCATACATATTCTGGCGATGATTTTACAAACAATAACGCCTATGATCTTCCGCTGAATGGCGTCTACTGGGTGGTGTGGGGACTCGATAAATATATGAACCTGGTATGTTCTACACCTCAGTACTATACAGCACCGTAATTAAAAATTATTACTTCAATCAAAACCCGCCTCAAACCGACGGGTTTTTTCATGTACAGAACCGATGCAGCACCGTTGTTTACACCTTGTAGATACGCGATTAATCGCGTATCTACTGCCGAATCAGCATGTCACTGCCAGTGCGGATTCCGGGCCTCAACATCGAGAATCATCCGCCTGTTCGTTCCATCCACATCCATGACCCAGATCTCACCTGAATAGGCATAAACAAATTGCGTTCCGTCGAGTGAAATTGCCATGTCACCTTTTGATACATCGTTGTCACTGGTTATACGCAGCACACCGGTGCCATCGGTATTCATGGAAAAATATTCATTAATCCTTCCAAGACCGTGAGTGCCGGAAAAATAAATTTTTGTACCATCGGGAGACCACTGAGGAGAGCCGTCATTAATATCCGCATTTGTCAGGTTCGTCACGTTGCCTCCATCAGCGTCCATAACGAAAATATTAAGGTATCCCGTGGCACTGTACCCATAATATACAATTTTAGTCCCGTCGGGGGAAAAAGCGGGATTGTCATCATAAACCGAATTTGTCGTCAGCCTTGTCTGTCCGCTTCCATCGGCATTCATGACATAAATTTCACTATTGCCGTCACGCTCACTGGAAAAGACTATTTTTGATCCATCGCCCGACCATGAGGGACTGCTATCAACGGCGGCGTTATCGGTAATGCGCGTCTGATCACTCCCGTCGGCATTCATGACATATATATCACCAATATTATCACGGTCACTGGCAAAGGCAATTTTAGATTTATCCGGTGACCAGGCGGGCTGGGTATCCGATGCGGGATTGTCGGTGAGCCGGATTACACCGCTTCCATCGGCCTTCATGGCGTAAATGTCATAATTTATTGCGGCAGTTTCGCTGTTCGTCACGAAGACGATATCGCGAACAACCTGTTCATCACTGCTGTCACCGAAACAGCCCGTGAGTATTGGTAATGCCATTGTTATACATAGTATAATAGTTCTTATTTTCATCGTGATATCCTTTTGGTATACATTTTTACTGTTCCGATTACCGGGCAGTCATACATTGCTACTCTGAAACCGCTGCAGCCTTCTTCATGTCCCGCGCCTTGAGCAGCGCCGGCAGCTGTTTCAGGTTCTCTGCCAGGCCCGCCGTGTTGCAGCCCTTGACGGTGTAATTAACTTTTATTTCTTCATCAGCAACGGTCTTCAGTTTATAGTAGCCCTTTGCATCGGGTTCACCGTCGCGGACCTTGAGGGCAACCGAAATATACGATCCCAGGGGCGCCAGCACGATGAAGACCTGCATCTGGTCGCTTTTTCCCCTTTCCACCTTGTAGCGGAAATCCATGGTGCCCACCTGTTCCCGGTACTCGCTCCAGTTCACGGCGAGCCACGAAGTTCCGGCCAGGGCCATGATCAGGTAGGGACCGCCCGATACGCTGGTGCCGTCCAGGGCCATGCGGTCGGAATACAGCAGGGCCTGTTTATCGCCTTTTTCATCGGCGCTCACCGTGACCTTCAGGTCGCCCTTTTTCCGCAGCTGTTCAAACTCGGTGATATCGATCTTCACGCCGTATTTCTTTTCCATGTATTCCTTTATTTCCCGCGCCGGGAACACATCGATGGAGTTCCGGGAATCGAGATAGTCCACACAGACAATGCCGACTTTCAGGTTCAGTTCCGTGGCGAAACACTTCAGGGGAAAGGTACGGGTTCCGCCCTTTGACTGCGCGTATTTCTGAAAATCATCCTTGGTCCATTTCGCCGAAGACGCGCAGCCCGCGGCAGCAATGATGATAATGGCGAGCAGGGAAATGATGCTGTTTCTATTTAAATATTTCATGTATCCTCCATTATTACGGCATGATCGCCACATCAAAAATTTGATCGACATAGGTTATCCAGCTTGCAGTACCTTTATAATCATCAACATAACCGGTTGGAACATAGAACTTGAGATTTGAATCGGTATTGCTGAATATACTGGTATCTGTCAGCAGTGGCGGCAGGTCACCTTCCATCACCACGGTAGCCAGTCCAACTGCATTTTCAAAGGCCCCGCTCTCAATAGTGGTAACCGATTCGGGTATATGAATACTGGTGAGGCCGCTATTTACAAAGCAATAGCTGCTGATGGTCGTCACCAGTCCAGGTATTGCCACCGTTGACAATATCGTACAACCGTCAAACAGATATGAAGGGAGATTCGTCACAGATGATGGGATGGTAACCGAGGACAGGTTTACACACTGGGTAAAAAGCCCCTGGCTCAGCTGAGTCAATCCTGCGGGCAGTGTAATACTGGTCAGGTTTCCGCATTTACGAAAGGCATAATCCTCTATCAATGTTACATTGTCACCGATAATGATTGTTTCAAGATTTACTGCGTTAAAAAGCGCGAAGGGACCAAGGGTTTCAACAGTATCCGGTGTTGTATATGAAGCAGCCGTTTTTGCCGGAGGGTAGCATATCAGTTTTGTAATTTCTTTATCATATAAAACGCCGTCAACGGCCCTGAAATATTCGTTCTCGTCCACGACAACAATATTTTCCAGGTTATTACACTCTAAAAACGGTGGTTCAGCAATTTCAGTAATTGTCCTGCCTATTGTTATACTTTTAATCGTACTATTGTATCGAATGGCATCTCCGCCAATGTAGGTTACCGGTTTTCCGTTATGGATAAGGGGGCATACCAGGTCTTCAACGGTTTTTCCCACATCGGTCAATCCCGTAATCATAACTTCGGCGCCATAGTCGGCGAATTCAAAGAAAGGTATCCATTTCGCATACAGGGTGATATTTCCCGTTACCGGGGTGCCCGTATCACCAAAAGTCCATCGGCTTTCTTCCTCGAAGGCAGCTGATGAAAACCATCCATCAAAAAGATTTCCCGATTTATCAATCGCATCGGGCTGCGGTACCGTGTCTCCCTCTTCAATTCCCGTTAGATCCGTCAGTAAAATGTCCGCTTCATTCTCTTCGAAAACAACTGAATAGGTAATTGCATCGGCATTCCCGCCTCCGTCACCCCCGCACGAGGTGAATATCATGAAGAAAGATAAAGCCGATAGAAACAGTAATCCTGTTTTTAAGAACTTCATATATTAAACTCCTTATTGATATCGTACATAACGAAAACAAACTATTTTCAAAACGCCCTGATAGCCCTGACCCTTATTGTTGACAGGGTTTTCGGCGCAGAAAAAATGCTATCGCTCGAGAAGCTGTAACCATTTGAAGAATTGATTGTGTCATTGGATGAACTCCAGTAATAAGCCCCGGAAAAGCCTCCCGCTCCCTGTGCGTGCAGATTATCATACATTAAAATCAGCTCATCCAGGGAAGGCAGAAACCAGTCGCTGTAATCATTATACGTCAAAGCATCACATAAATAAGCGGCACGATCAGTTTTATTTGTTACATCACCACTTGTATCATCTGTATTGCTATCCAGCCATGCGACGATATTATCTGTATTATCCCGGCCGGAACCCGTGGTAATTTCAGTCGTGATAAAAGTTCCATTCGCACCCCACTGCTTGTTCGTCCATTCAGTTGACGCAGGCGCCGCTTCAAGATATGTCCATCCGTCCGCGCCCGAGTCAGGATTTACAAAAAATATCAGTCCTCCGGCAGGTCCCGTGTCTCCAATACTGTATCCATCCTCATCATTTTCACATGAGGAAAGAATTATCAGCAGCGGTAAAACCAGAAGCGCTATCAGACATTTTTTAATTTTCATTCTTATATCTCCCTGAAATAAATAGGTGTCTTTATGCAGGAAGTATAGAAAATAAGGCAGGATTCGACATCGTGGAAACCCCGTAGATGCTTAAAATTAATCAATAATGGCACAATGATAAAAAATTGTTATAAAATTACTTTATAGCACCGTTCTACCTGGCTTCTACTTAGCTTCTACCTAGCTTCTAGTGATCATAGCATGTAAATAATTCTCCCACCAGGAATCGCATGAAATGTAATATGATTGACCTGAAATGACATACATCGTATTTGATGCCAATTATGAAGAAACAACGTTTATTTCTCAATAAAAACCTGCATATACTTTTCACGGTGACGCTCATCGCGGTCATGGGAGTTACCAGCATTGCACCGGCTTTTCCGAAAATTTCACGGGAACTGGGCATTTCATCGGCCCGTGTCGGTCTTCTCATCACAGTCTTTACCTTTCCCGGCATATTTCTTTCTCCCGTCATGGGTGTCATGGCAGACCGCCTGGGGCGGAAAACCGTTCTGGTCCCCTCCCTTCTGCTCTTCGGCATAGCAGGTACTGCCTGTACCTTTACCCATAATTTCACGGGCCTGCTGGTCCTCAGATTCTTCCAGGGGATTGGAGCTGCTTCCATTGCCTCGCTGAACCAGACCATCATCGGCGATGTCTTTACCGGCAAGGACCGGATCGCGGCCATGGGATACAACGCCACGGTCCTGAGTTTCGGTACGGCCCTGTATCCCGCCATAGGCGGCGCCATTGCCCTCCTGGGCTGGCATTATCCCTTTCTTCTTTCCCTGTTTGCTTTTCCCGTGGCATTCCTGGTCGCCCGTACGCTTGAAAGCCCCGAACCGGAGAATACCCAGAATGTTCTGGACTATCTGAAAAGCGCCCTGCACCACATGAAGGGCGCCGATGTCATCGGCCTGTATTTTGCCAGTTCAGCTACCTTTATCCTTCTCTATGGCGTGCTTTTATCGTACTTCCCTTTTTATCTGAAATCGACCTACGACGCCACATCCTTTTCCATAGGCATAATCATATCGAGCGCTTCCATCGGCACGGCCCTGGGCTCATCCAACATCAGGTACCTGAACAAACGATTTTCCATAAAACAGCTTATCATCACGGCGTTCCTGCTGTATGGAGCGGCAATCGTGCTCACTCTCGTGATAAAAACCCTGCTGCTGCTCCTGGTCCCGGTAATACTCTACGGTTTCGCCAACGGAATAAATATGCCGGCTGCCCAGACCGCCCTTTCCAACAGCGCTCCCATGGAATACCGCGGCGCCTTCATGTCGCTCAATGGTATGGTCCTCCGCCTCGGTCAGACCCTGGGGCCGGTCCTGAGCGGTTTATCCTTCGCCCTGTGGGGGCTTCCCGGCGTCTTTTATTCAGCGCTGATATTTATCGCCGGCACAATATTTATCCTGGCCTTTTTACTAAAAAGCAGGCCGGAAAATCCCTGAGTGGACGAGAATAATACAGAGAAAGTTCGTCTCCTGTGATTAAAATAACTATTATTGACTTTCCGTAATAACTATACTATTGTATGCTTGACATAAACAGGAACGGGGCATAAAAACTCCTGAAACTACTTTAACCGGAAGGACGTGTATGCAAAAGACAACACCAGCCATCTGTTTTATAGGCAGCGGCACCATGGCCCGCCGACATTCAGCCGCGCTGAAAAAACTGTATCCCCGGATCAATCTTTTTTACGCCGATATAGACCCTGAACAGGCCCGACGGATGAATGATGATCTTAAGGGTAAGGGCAGCTATGCCTCCTGTGAAGACGCCCTGCGGTCCGGGGATTTCCAGATAGCCTACATTACCACGCCCCACGCCTGGCATGCCGAACTGGCGGTCATGGCGGCAAAAAACGGGAAGGATATCATCATTGAAAAGCCCGTGGCGAGAAACGGCAAAGAGCTGAGCAGTATCCTGAAAGCCGTGACGAAATACGGTGTCCGGTGTGCCGTGTCGGAAAACTATTTCTTTAAGCCTTTTCTGAAGCCGCTGAAAAAATACATAAACGCCGGACTCATCGGCGATATACTCTTTGTTGAATTGAACAAGGTCAACCGCGATTCCATTCAGGGATGGCGCACCGATCCCGTACTCATGGGCGGCGGGGCACTTCTGGAAGGAGGTGTCCACTGGGTGAACCTTCTCGTATCACTGGCAGGAGCCGATCCTGTCGATGTTATCGCCTTCAAACCGGAAGTCAGCTATGAAACGAATATCCCCTTTGAAGATTCCCTCATGGTCACAGCACGGTTCAGTAACGGTGTTACGGGGAAACTGCTGCATTCATGGCGAATTCCCAACGCCATGAAAGGAATGGCTCATTCAAAGATATATGGCACGGAGGGGGTTATAACCTTTGAAAGCAACGGTCTCTTCATATCCGTATCAGGGAAGAAGCGCCGCCTATGCATACCCAATCCCCTTGATTTTCTTGGATTCAAGGCAATGCACCGGAGTTTCATAGAGAATTATATGGATGGCAAACCCTGGGAACCGTCACTGGAGCGCATAACCATGGAATTCGGACTTGTTGAAGCGGCTTACCGCTCCCTTAAAACAAAAAAACTCGAATCAGTAAAAACAGTATAATGGGACTGATTTTTGCTTGATTTATATTGACCTTATAAAAAGATGAGTCTCGTATACTTTTTATTAAATTCATACCTTTATGGAGTGGAAAGTGAACAATATCGAAAATAATTACAGCTCAATTGCCGAACAGATTTCTCATAAAATCGACGCGCTGCTTGAAACCATCGGAGACGCCTCGAAACGGGAAGCAGTTAAAAATTTCTGGAAGAATGACATTGTTGAATACTTTATTCTCTGGCATAAACTGGGCGAGGAACTGACTGCAGGCACCATTTCTCAGGACGAAGCCAGCGACAGGATAATAAAAGCAACGGATGAAACCCTGAATAAAGGGGATATACTGGAAGAAAGTCTCAACGATGATGAACTGGTAAAACAGCTGAAAAATATATTCAGGATCACCGGTGCTCCCTATGGCCTGAAATCCAATGCCGTTCGTCACGCCCTGGTAAAGCCGGGCGGATATCCCGGTGACTACGAACTGTTGGAATTTATATATAACAATGTTCCCACATCAGATCACCTGGGATACTGCGCAGACAGGACATTCCTCGCCGACGGATATGCCCGGGCCGTTAATGCCAGAAAAGATCTCATGAAGGATATCCTGAAAAAGTACCTGAAATCTAAAGAAAACAGCGATACGCCCGTTGAAATACTGAATATCGCCTGCGGCGCTTCACGGGACCTGCGGGAAATGTTTAAAGAGGAATCCTTTAATTTCAAATCGGAAATAAAATTCACTCTTATCGATAAATCAACCGATGCCCTGAACTTTTCACGGGAAAACCTGACCGGCATCCATAAAAATGTCAGTTTCGATTTTCTGAACCACAGTGTTTACGATTATCTCAAAGAGCCTGACACGTATTTCAAAATGCTCAAAGGTAAGGATATAGTCTATTCCATCGGCCTGGCTGATTATATTCCCGAAGAACCGCTGAAGGCCCAGACAAAGTTCTTCTTTGATCTCCTCAAACCCGGTGGATTGCTCATTATCGCACACAAGGATTCAAAAAACTATCACCCTATTACTCCTGACTGGTGGGCAGACTGGACATTCCACATGAGAAATGAGGATGAAGTGGTGAATATATTTAAAACAAGCGGTATAAATAATTATTCATTGACAATTGAACGGGAAAAGAAGACAAATATTATATTCTTCGTCATAATAGAGAAGAAATAATTTAATACGGCAAAGGTGCATACATGTCCTTTCTGGGAATAACCGGGCTGGTTAATTTCGTAACCAGCACAATCCTGGGGATCTTTATACTGTTCAAGAATCCCCAAAAAAATCTCAGAAACACATACTTCTTATTAAATGCCAGTGTTGCCATTTTCAGCCTGGGATACTTCTTCTGGCAGATGTCGACGGATCTCATTTCCGCCACGATGTGGTTTAAAGTCCTCACCGTCGGCATCATTCTTATTAACGTATTCTTCATACATTTTGTCTTTGTTTATGTGGGTATCGCCAAACGCAAAAAATACGAGCTTGGTGTTTATTATCTCATAAGCCTGGTATTTATTTTCTTAAACATCAATTCACAGCTCTATACCTCAATGGAAGCCCGTCATGGTATGGGATTCTGGCCCAATCCAACGGTTTTCTTTGACGGCTACCTGATTTTCTGGCTTTTCCTCTGTTTTTACGGCTTCGGCTGGTTTCTTAAAAGCTATCATGATAGTTTCGGATTTCAGAGGGAACAAAGAAAGTATCTCACTCTTGGGGCTGCCGTTGGCTTCATCGGCGGTGCGTCAAACTGGCCCATGTGGTACGACGTTTATTTCCCCCCCTATGTCAATTTTTTCATCAGTATTTACGTTCTTCTTATTGCCTATGCCATAATCAAATACCGGCTCATGGACATTAAAATATTGCTCACCCGTGCCGGGATATTTCTTATTCTGTACACCATAATACTGGGCATCCCCTTCTTTATCGGGTATCAAACCGATTTCGGTTTCGAATCGTTCCTGCTTATTTTCATATTCGCCACACTCGGCCCGGTAATCTATCAGTACCTTCAGAAAAAAGCGGAAGATGTACTGTTGGGCAAACAGAGAACCTACCAGAACATGTTTCTCCAGGCCGGAAAGGAGTTTCTCCGTGAAAAGGATCTGAACCGTATTCTGAAAATAATTGTCAATGGCGTGAAATACCAGATTCATGTTGAATATGCCGCGATTTTTCTTCTTGATCAGGATAGCGGCGTTTATAAACTGAAATACATCAAGGGAGAACATTCATTCCCTGAAGGTTTCTCCTTTTCTTCCAATGACGATCTGGTTCTTCTGCTGCAGAAAGACAGAAGAATTCTTTCTCTCGAAGAAATACCCAATTACATAAATAAATACACCATGACCCCGGTACAACTCATTGTTCCTTCCTTCATGGATGACAAGATGCTGGGATTTCTCATCCTGGGCGAGAAAATGGACAAGACTTTCTATACCAATGATGACATTCAGACTTTCGATATAATTTCTCATCAGGCAGCCCTGGCCATAGAAAACTGCCTTTATTACGAAGAAAAGGAACGCTTCCAGGAAAGAATATTTCAAAATGAAAAAAGTGCCTTTATCGGCGGCATGGCAGAGGGGGTGGCCCATCAGATAAATAACAGGCTTAACCACTTCTCCCTTGCGGCAGCCGAAATTGAAATGCTTATAAAGAAGTATCAGAATGATTTTCCAGCGCCGGTTAGAGAAAATCCTCCCATAAAGGAAACCTTTGAATCGCTGCAGACCATCAGTGAACAGCTTATCGATAACGTCAAAAGAACAAACGGTGTCATCAAGGGAGTGCTGAACTACGCGAATCTCACGAGACGCGACGATGATATCGCCGAAATATTCTTCAACGAGATTATAGATGCAGCCATAGACCTGGCGCAGATCAAACATGAAATCGAGGAGTTCCCCATACAGGTGGATGTAGTCGGATCGTCCAACATTCTCTACGGTAAAATGACCCAGCTCCTGGAAAGTATCTTCAATATTCTGGATAATGCATACGAGGCCATTGAGGAAAAACGCATGTTCAAACTGAACGAGGAGGAAAGGCGCAATTTCACGCCGCGCATATCAATAAAACTCGTTCAGAAGGACAATGTAAGCAGGATAGAAATTTCAGATAATGGTATCGGGATCAAAGAAGAGGACCATAAAAAAATCTTTGCGCCGTACTATACGACAAAATCTTCTTTTAAGACGACGTCGAGTTCCGGCATCGGTCTTTACGAAGTGAGCCGGTTCATACAGGAAAACCACAAGGGGAAAATCTGGTTCGAATCGAAATACCTGGAAGGCACAACGTTCTTCCTGGAAATTCCCCGCATCATCTCCTGACGATTATTTCCTGAACATTCCCGCGAAATGATCGTATATCTTAGCTGTCTGTACCACGCTCTTACCTTCAGCTATGATTCTGAAAATGGGTTCCGTATTGGATGACCTGAGATGAACCCATCCTCCTTTAAAGACTTCATGTTTTATGAAATCGATGCGGAGTCCGTCCAGTGTTGATATTTTTTCTCCCTTGAACTCCCCCTGGAGCCTGGTCATTATTGACGCGCTGCCTGCATTGCCGCTTATACTGACCTTGCCCTTTTTCATAACATAGGATGGCAGGGAGGCGACCAGTTCAGATAATGTTTTATTTCTCTCGGCCATCATATCGAGGATATACCCGATTCCCACAAGGCTGTCTCTGCCCAGGTGTACTTCCGGTGAGATCACGCCGCCGTTCCCCTCGCCGCCTATTCTGGCGCCGTTTTTTCTCATTTCGTCGACGACGTTTATTTCCCCGACCCTGGTTCTTTTAACTTTAACGCCATATTTGGCGGCAATGTCCTCAACGGCTTTTGTCGTGGAAAGATTTATTACGACCCGCCCCTTTTCCCTGGAAAGAAGATGTTCAGTCACCAGGGCTATAGTGTTCTCTTCACCGATAGGATTGCCGTTTTCATCTACGATGGCAAGCCTGTCAGCATCGGGGTCCTGGGCGAATCCCAGGTCGGTTCGATTTTTTTTGACGGCTATAGCCAGGTCCTTGAGATTTTCCGGAAGAGGCTCGGCGCCGCGGGGGAAAAGCCCGTTTATCTCGCAATAAAGCGGCACTGTTCTACAACCCAGTTTTGCCAGGAGCGTCTGGGTAATTATGGAGCCGGCCCCGTTGACCGAATCGAGTGCGATTGAAAATTTTTTCTTCCTGATGCGCGCCGCATTGATTATATTCAACACTTTCCCGATATGAAGTTCTGAAGCGCTGCCGTCTTTCGTTATGTTTCCGATTTTATCCCATTTCACATAGGCATGATCTTCTTCCATGTATTTGAAGAACTTCTGTATTTCACTCGAATTAAGAAATGTTCCGCTTTTATTGATGAGCTTAAAGGCGTTCCATTCAATGGGGTTATGTGACGCCGAAATTACGATCCCGCCCGCTGCCTTTTTTTCCTCCACCATGAGCTGAACCGTCGGTGTGGGAACGATCCCGATATCAATGACATTGCACCCGCACAGTGAGAGAACCGAAGAAGTCAGATCTGAAATAACCTGGCCCGTGGGCCTGCTATCCCGTCCTATGATGATATCGCCCCGGCCGGCATACCGGGCAAAAGCGGAGCTTATAGAGACAATCAGTTCAGGAGTGAGGGAATCTCCCACGATACCCCGGATACCGGAAACGCTTTTCATTAATGTTGATGACATGATTATCTCCTTTTACTGCGGCGCGTCTTTTTCCTTTTCACTCCGCCTACTGTCTCCTGGGGCGGCTGCTTATCTTCCTTCTTTTTGACCGGCACTTTCATGGCCCCGGGAATCCCGCCTGAACCGAATTGTTCTACCTCGGGGTGAAATTCCTGTCCTACGGCCCTGTAGTCCCGGTCATTGATATCCTCAAGAACTCTCTGGATCTGGACTTTCATCATGTATTCAATGATTTCCTCTTTCATGGCCAGGAGCATCTTATTGAACATGTGGAAGCCTTCAATCTTGTATTCAACGAGGGGATTTTTCTCCCCATATCCCATGGTCCAGATGCCATCCCGCAGCTGATCCATATTGAGAAGATGTTCGCGCCATTTATTATCTATAACCTGCAGTGAAATGAGGCGTTCCAGTGTGCGCATATCACCGCTGCCCATGGCATTCTCTTTGTCCCGGTAATGCTGTTCGATGAATTCACCCACGGACTGTACGAATTCCCGGTACGGCATGTCATAGGGATCGACCTTCTCATAGTCGAGGTCTATAAGAAACTTGGTCTTCATCCAGATCTTTATTCCCTCATGATCCCATTCTTCGGGATGACCTCCGCCGTTCGTAAGCGCATCAAGGGAATTCTCAGCCACATCACGGATATAGGTCATGATTTTGTTTGATATATCCTCGCCTTCGAGAATCTCATCTCTTTCCGTATAAATAAAGGCCCGCTGTGAATTCATTACATCGTCGTATTCAAGAAGGTGCTTCCGTATTTCGAAGTTGCGGCCCTCCACTCTTTTCTGCGCATTGGCTATTGCCTTGGTCACCATGGGACTTTCTATTTCCTGCCCCTCTTCCATGCCGAGCCGCTGCATGATGTTGGAGATTCGTTCCGAGGCGAAAAGACGCATGAGATCATCTTCCAGCGAGAGGTAAAAACGTGAAGATCCCGGGTCGCCCTGACGGCCGGACCGGCCACGCAGCTGGTTATCTATCCGGCGGGCCTCATGACGTTCAGTCCCCAGGATATGGAGACCGCCGGCAGTGACTACCTTCTCGTGATTGACAACCCACTCACGTCCGGTTCTAATTATGTTCTTGGCCTTATGTTTGTCCTGACCGGTCATTGTTTCCGAAAACTCGTCGGCACGGTCGAAATTCTCCGTAAGCACGGCAAGCTTGAAGTCATTCCACAGGTTTTTGTCATGGACCGCTTCATGATTTTCAAGTTCATCCATATACTCACGCTTACCGCCGAGAACAATGTCCGTCCCGCGGCCCGCCATGTTGGTGGCAATGGTGACACCTCCCGGTTTTCCCGCTTCGGCGACTATTTGCGCTTCCTTCTCATGATACTTGGCATTCAGAACATTGTGAATGATGCCGCGGTTTTTAAGCATCATGGAAAGTTTCTCGGAATTTTCAATTGAAATGGTACCGACAAGTATAGGCTGTTCCTTGGCATTCAATTCCTCGATTTCATCGACTATGGCCTTGAATTTTTCCTTGGCCGTGCGATAAATACGGTCAGGCTGGTCCTTCCTTATCATGGACTTGTTTGTGGGAACCACGACAACATCGAGACCGTATATTTTCCTGAACTCTACCGCTTCCGTATCGGCCGTTCCTGTCATACCCGACAGCTTGGAATACATCCGGAAAAAATTCTGGAATGTGACCGATGCCAGGGTCTGGCTTTCCCGGGCGATGGTAACATTTTCCTTTGCTTCAAGGGCCTGGTGAAGGCCGTCGGAGAACCGTCTTCCCGGCATGAGACGACCCGTGAATTCATCAACGATGAGAACCTCACCGTCTTTCACGGTATAGTCTATATCGCGGTGAAAAAGCGCATGTGCCTTGAGGGCCTGATTGACGTGATGTATGATTTCGATATTCTTTGAATCGTAGAGGTTTTCAATTTTCAGCAGTCGTTCAACATGTTTTACACCGTCCTCGGTGAGTGAGACATGACGGTCCTTTTCATTGACTTCATAATCAGCCCCATCCTGGAGACTGGGGATTATTTTATTGATCAGGAAATATTTTTTAGTCGATTCTTCCGTGGAGCCTGAAATGATCAGCGGGGTTCGTGCCTCGTCAATAAGGATTGAATCCACCTCGTCCACGATACAGAAGTTTCTTGACCGCTGGACCCTGAGGCTCCGGTGTTCCACCATGTTGTCGCGCAGATAGTCGAAACCGAATTCATTGTTGGTACCATAGGTTATATCGCAGGCATAGGCTTTCTGCCGCTGGTACGGGTCCATGTCGTGAAGGATTACACCCACGGTAAGTCCCAGGAATTCATAAATGGTTCCCATCCACCGGGAGTCACGTCGCGCGAGATAATCGTTTACGGTAACGACATGGGCTCCTTCGCCGCTCAGGGCATTCAGAAAAACAGGCAGTGTGGCAACCAGTGTTTTTCCCTCTCCGGTTTTCATTTCAGCGATCTTTCCCTGGTGAAGAACTATCCCGCCCATGAGCTGCACATCGAAATGCCGCATCCCCAGGGTTCTGACCGAAGCCTCACGGACCAGGGCAAAGGCCTCGGGAAGGATGCTGTCAAGGGTTTCTCCTTTCCTCGCCCTTTCCCTCAGTTCTGTGGTTTTTTGTCTCAAGCCATCGTTGCTGAGTTCTTTTATTTCCGGCTCGAGGGAATTGATCTTGTCCACAAGGGGTTTCAGTTTTTTAATATCCCGCTCATGCTTTGTGCCGAATAAGATGCTTATAAATTTATCTATCATACCGTTTCCCTGATATATTATTTGATGTCGATTGTTATGATGCCTGAAATATACACAACTGATTATTTATCAACCATTATTTAAAGATGAAGGTCAATTTTAGGCGACATAAAAGCCTTGAACATTATTGAATAAAAATGAGCTAATGGCAGGCAGGATTGCACGCCTCCCATTCCTGCGGACAGGTTTTCTGCACCTCATCATGAATCGCTCCCAGACGTTCCCGCAGTTCTTCCATCCCGGTTTTCTCTTTTACGGAACCGATCACGGCACCGTGATACCTGTTTTTTATCATATTGATCCTCGTATCATCGGGCAGCAGATCTGATTTGTTAAAATAGAAAATCAGCGGCTTATTCATGCAATCAAGCGAGGCCAGCTCCTTCTCTACCGTCTGAATGTTCACTTCGATATCGCCGGCATTTATATCCACAACATGTAAAATATAATCGGCGTTTACGATATCCTCCAGGGTTGACCTGAAGGATTCGATGAGATTCGCCGGAAGATTCCGGATGAACCCCACCGTATCGGTCAGCAGTGTTTTGCGCTCACGATCGATATAGACTGTTCTCGTATATGAATCCAGCGTGGCGAAAAGACGGTCTTCAACAAAAAGATCATCACGCGCCAGATAATTGATCAGTGTGGATTTTCCGGCATTGGTATACCCCACAACGGCGCCGATAATCTGGCCGCTTCGTCCGGACCGTGTCCGGGCCCGGTGTTTCTGGTGTTTCACCAGTTTTGCATCCAGGGTATGTATGCGTCTCTGAATATGACGTCGGTCCGTTTCCAGCATTTTCTCACCGGGACCGCGTGTCCCGATGCCCCCTCCCAGCCGTGAAAGGACCCCGCCAAGGCCTTTTAGCCTGGGAAGAATATATTTCAACTGGGCCAGTTCCACCTGAATTTTGGCCTCGGCGCTCCTCGCTCTCCGGGCAAAAATGTCCAGGATAACCTCGGTTCTTCCTATGACCCGGCACTTCAGTACATCTTCAAGATTCCTGATCTGGGCCGGGCGGATATTATTCATGTCGAAGACAACGAGCCGTATCTCCTTTTCTTCGATGATATCCTGCAGCCGGGGGATATAACCTTTGCCAATTATATACGCGGCATCAATTTTATCCCTGTTTACCGTCATGGCATCAACAGTAATCCCGCCGGCCGTCTTTATCAGCAGATTCAGTTCTTCAAGTGAGTATTGTACCTGTTCAATGTTTTCCCCCTGCATCCGCAGGGCTATGAGTAGAGCTCTTTCATCCCGGGAGGATGGGATTCTATTTACCGATGCATCCATTCAGATTTATACTGCATCCTGTTTTAATATTATTTCGCTCAAACCACCCGCTTTTCATTTCAAGGGCATATTGGGCCGGTTTTTTAGATGGATACGTTACGGATATATCCAGCGGTTCCATTTCATAAATTTCGTTTATAATGCCGTTTGTTCCGATATAGGCTATGCTCAGTGGAATATACGTATTTTTCATCCAGAAATTCTGTTTTCTCTCGGAAGGAAACACAAATATCATCCCTTCATTTTCATCGAGAATTCTGCGAAACATGAGTCCACGCTGACGGCTGTCCTCATTGTCCGCAATTTCCACATGGGCTGTAATTTTTTTACTGTCGGCATTTTTTATAGTGATGACGCAGCTTTTATACTGAGAATATGAATCGGCAGCGACAATAATAGTTACAAAAAGGACTATAAATATTTTTTTAAAAGCGGTCATAATATTCAATCCTGAGAACACGGTTTACCCCGTCATTGAACTGGTAGAGAATATCAAACTCGATGCCCAGTTGATCCATATACGTATACCTGATGCCAAAATTCATGAGCCACTCCCCGGGATCACGAAAGCTCCAGTATACACGCTCGAATTCAGTTTTCACCCTGAATAATTCGTTAAGGGGGAAATCCAGAGCCAGGTAATATGATGTATCGTCAGGAACAAAATCAGGCTGCGTCGGGAGTCTCACGCCATAGCTCACATATTGTTCATCATCAAAAAGATAAATTGGCTTGGTGATAGCTAGATACGGGCCGTACATCATCCTGTTTAAAGAATTATGAGGATTGTCACGCTTTCCCTGCTGACCTATGAAAAAGGAATCGTACCCGATGGCTATTGAAATGGGCCATGATTCCCAGCCGTCGGTGAATTTTATCCGGGCAATGACACCGGGGATATTGGGCTGCGGCTTATCTTTCCCCAGAGCATTCTGCAGGTCAAGGGAAACTCCCAGGTACAGGTTTTCATGGAGTCCGATGAGCCCCTTAATTTCCATGCCGCCATTGTCGTAACCGAGCAGCGAAAAGAGGTAGGTCCCCTTGCCTATTGTAAAGGCCGTGGGCGTATCCACATTGGAGATGTTCCTGGTCTGTCCAAGTGCAGACGAGATTAACACGAGGTTTATTATAATAGTTGATACAGACAGTATTAATTTCTTCATAAACAATTCTTTCACTCTTCCGATGATATTTATTACTCTCTTAGATCCTGCTATTATTATCGGTAATGCCACCTGTTTTTTGATACAATCCTGGCGGGTTAAGGCGAAAAACCCCGCATTATGTCTCATTATAGAGCAACCCGGTCAACAGGTGAAGATTAACTATATAATGAATGATCAGATACCGTTCTGAATTTCTACAAGCTTCAGTATCCCGCTCCCTGCCAGAGCCACCATTTCATTCATCTGTTCTATGGAAAAAGTCTTCTTTTCTCCCGTTCCCTGGATCTCTATAATATCAAAGCTGCCATTCATAACGATATTCATATCCACATCCGCCCTGGAATCCTCGTAATAATCAAGGTCAAGCAGCATTTCGCCTTCAACCATCCCCACCGATATGGCAGCCACATTTTCAATTATGGGACATTGTTCAATCATGCCCTCTTTTATCATCCGAGAAACGGCCTGCTTCAATGCAATATATCCACCCGTGACAGCAGCAGTCCTGGTCCCCCCATCGGCTTTTAGAACATCACAGTCAATGGCTATGGAATAATTCTGCATCATCGCCAGATCAACGGCGCAGCGCAGGGATCTGCCGATGAGTCTTTGTATTTCAACGGACCGGCCATCGCGCTTGAGCAATTCCCGTTTTGTACGGGGACTGGTCGAATAAGGAAGAAGTGAATATTCGGCTGTGAGCCAGCCGTTTCCTTTATTTTTCGCATGATCAGGAACATCGGTACTGACGCTGGCAGCACAGATTATCTTTGTTTCACCCATTTCAAAAAGTACTGACCCGAAGGAACTACCGGCGAAATCGGGAGTGACCCTGATGCTTCTCATCTCACTGCTGTTTCTGGATTTCCTCTTCAAGCTTTTGGTTCTCCTGCATCAAATTCTGTATTTCCCTGAGGTCTTCAATTTTACGGTCGATATTTTTATAATAGGGGTCATAATCCCTGGTCAGCTTGAATTCGTTTATGGCGGCTTCAAGATCGTTGGCGACAAAATATTTTATTCCCATTTTATAATGACTCTGAGCCTCGATCCGGTCCTCATAGGTTACGATCTTGGGAATGAGCTTGAATGACATGGTAATGGAATAGGTGGGACCGAAAATCCCTGAATCGGCATAGGATGTATCGATATTAAAGGCTACATTCTGAATGACATAATTAAATCCGATCCCCATGGTCAGCCGGTTCCCCTCATTGACCTGGTACCCGGCTCTCAGGGCAATGACATCGAGGTATGAAACCTCTGCTCCGATGTTGACCCTGAAACTCTCATCAAACCCATAGGAAAAATCATAGAGGTCTGACGCACTGATAATATCCTCGGTGAAATCCATGTTAATCCCAAACCAGTTTGTCAGTTTATACGCGAGCCCCATGCGGAGCATGCGCGGCAGAGGATTATCTTTTGCACCGGATCCCAGATTCAATATCGCCAATCCCAGGTGGAGGTTCCGGATCGGTGCATCAAAGGGTGAATACATGTACATGCCCTTGGTTACTCCCAGATCAAATGCCACGGAATTGATAAACAGTGTGTCAATTTTCTGATATACATATTTCATTGAAGCTCCCACGTACATGAACTCCAGGTCATAACCATATCCGACGGTGAATGCACCGTTCATGAAAACAACATCACCGGTTTTATTGCCATTGATATCGATTTTATCGAAGGGGGGAACCCAAAAGATGGTATTGGAAACGCCGAGAAAACCCTTGTAAACAGGATAGCAGAAGTTTATATTTTCCAGTCGGGAATCCATGATCAATTCCTGGTGCATAACCGATAGCATGGGGTGGGACATGGAACCAAGACCTGCCGGATTGTAATAGATAACACTGAGATCATTGGTTTCGGCGGTAAAAGCCTCGCCCATGGATAACGCGCGGCTGCCGATGCCCAGTTCCAGAAAATCGGCTCCCGAGGTACCTGCCGTTCCAGCGGCCTGAAGTGTCTCCCAGGCAAACAATTGCATGAGGAAACACAAAATTATTATATGTATTTTTGAGTATTTCAATTAAACTTTACCGGCTATGTGGAGCAATATTATATTTTATTCCCTATTTAGCAAGCAATTTCGATGCTGTTACTATATTTATAATATACCTTTCTTTCTGCAGATTAAGGCAAAAAGCAGTCATTAAACAGCCCGAATGGGCTTTTCAATGACTGCTTATCTTAAATACTATGCAAATAATGTATACAAAATATGATGAAACTCAGAGGAATCTTTATAATCGATCCCTTCAATCGATATGGAGTTGTCAGTGATAGAAACGAATCCTTCCAATGCCTGCCGTATCTGGTTATCCGCACTTTTTTTACAGAACAGACCAAAACCTTCGGGATTTAAACGAACAGGAAAGACAGTATCCGGAAATTTCTGTTTCATTGCCCCAAAAATATATTCCAGGATGAAAATCGTATCAATGCTGCTGTTCTGCAGTTTTACAATATATATTCTATCGAACCCGCTGTTCCTCATCCTCTGACAGAAATATTCCATCTTATCGAAAAGCACCTTCATGGTATCGCTGGATTTAAAGGAAAAATCGTTGATTTCATTTTCTTCCAGGATGCTCAGTGGAAATGAAAGTTTTTCCATTATTGCGCCGTAATAATGCGATTCATCAAGAGGTTTATCCCTGTCGCATAAGATAATCAGAATCGGATAAGGCAGATATGAAGATAGTTGGTCCGGAGTCTCACTACTGAATTCGTTATGGAGCTGTTCAGTGATAAACAATAGATTGATGCAGTAAATCTTTTCGAAGGTCTTTCTTTCCGAGACCCGCTCGAGGAGACGTTTGAATGTCGATTCATCACTGAGATCATTAATTTCCACGAAGCAGCCCTGCCTGTGATCCATAATCATCTGAAAAACCGCATCATGGAGGCCGATGACCGTTGTATGGGCCGATAGTTCTTCAACAGTGCTGGAAAAAACAGTATATCCTTTCTGTTTCAAATCGTAGGAGAACAGGGAAAATCCCGACGGGGCTATATCCTCCATGATTTTTACTACGAGTATCTTTATTGCTTCATTAATTTTATCAGTTAAGACTTTGCCCGGGAAGGGGTCAAACCGTGTATCGGCCCCATCCAGTGAGGATAGATTTTTTGTGCGATAAAACAAGCGGTGAAACCTGAGGAGAAGTTCATTGGCCGATATTTTATCGATATCGTCCCCACTCTCATCTATATGCTGATTTTTGCCGTCAGCTTCCCTCCCCGTTACCACATCAACCAGACGCCTCAATTCATCATTGAAGGTCCTTTCTCTCAGTATATTGACCGCCTGTTCTTTTTCAGGCATTTCATCTTTGTCGTGAACATCAGAAAATTTTTCCTGTTCCAAAGAATTACTCCCCTTCATGACAGGGCCAGCATTCTGTCAAGCGCCTTTCTGGCCTTTTCCCGTATGTCTTCATTAACGGCTATAACGGTTTCCTCATTTAGCAGAGATCGGTACAATTTTTCAAGCGTAATTTTCTTCATATTGGGACACACAAAATCAGGCGAAGCTGGAATGTACCGGATACGGGGAGCCGCGGATTTCAGCTTATGAATCATATCCATCTCTGTTCCCACGATCACGGCAGAAGCATCGGTCTCCCGCACAAAGGAAACCATCTGTCCCGTCGAAAGCACATGATCCGCGGCATCGATCACCTCGGGTCTGCATTCGGGATGCACAATGGTGACGGCATGGGGATATTCCTTCTTTTTTGCCTCCATTTCTTCCAGTGTGAACTTCTCATGTGTCGGGCAGAATCCTTTCCAGAGAATTATCTTCTTATCGGTAAACCTCTGGACGTAGCTGCCCAGGTTTTTATCGGGAATGAAAATGATTTCTTCAGTATCCAGTTTCTGTACTATCTGCACGGCATTGGACGAGGTACAGATGACATCGGACAGGGCCTTTGTTTCGGCCGTTGAGTTGATATAGGTAACAACCAGTGCATCGGGATGCCCTTTCTTCAATTCCATGAGATCTCCGGGATTTACCATGTCCGCCATGGGACAGCCCGCTGAAGGTTCCGGCAGCAAAACTTTTTTATGAGGAGAAAGGATAGAAGCCGATTCCGCCATGAAATGCACACCGCAGAAAACAATAATATCGGCATCATTTTTCGCCGCAACGCGGGAAAGTTCCAGGCTGTCTCCCGTGACATCGGCAATATCCTGAATTTCTCCGGGCTGATAATTGTGAGCCACGATGAGAGCATTTTTCTTTTTGGCCAGCTGTTTAATTTCCTTTTTTAAATCCATTGATTTACCTGTTACACTATAAAAATGTATCATCGAAAATGATTTAAGTAAAATTGTATTATTACCGCTACTATTAACATAAGATCATGTAAAGTTATTTTCTCAGTCGGGCAAGGTATATTTTTTTTAACCCGATGCAGAAATTCATAAAAAAAATGTATTGACACTTATTGACCATGTTTGCTATTAACCATATGTCTTTTGGAAAGCAAATTTAAAAAATTATATTCCCCTGTAGCTCAGTCGGTAGAGCAAATGGCTGTTAACCATTGGGTCGTAGGTTCGAGTCCTACCGGGGGAGCATAAAGGTCTGCTCCTTACCTTATTTGAAACAGGAGCCTTGGAAAAGGGCTTTTTCGGTCTACCGGAAGAGCCCTTTTCTTTTATGGTGGCTCCCCCATTTTCTTCTGATATAGTATTCAGCAGGTTCATTCAATACGATGCACAACAACAAAGGGGCCATTAATAGAGGTATATGAACATGATAAGAAATACGAGCATAGAAAAAAAGAGACTGCGATTTAATTCCATTATCCCACGACAATTGTCTCTTTAGAATGATGAATTAAATACATTTTTTAATGTCATATTAATTGCAATGGGGAGTAAAAAATATTTCACGCTAAACCTTTTAAGCCCATGTTACCAATTGACTTCCTTGTTTTTCCACAATTTTAAAAGTGTAACAACAGAAAAAATCAGCATGCCAATACCGCCGACAATATTTATAACAAGAATTGTACCGGTTAAATAGAAAAATCCCAGCACCATGAAATAAAGGGTAACAAGATTCCGTTTTAGTGCAACTGTGACTATTTCAACAAAAAGCCCTTTTTTCTTCAGCTCCTTACTTATAGCCTGAAGACTCCCTGAATCGGTAGTTTTTGACAGAGTAAGGAAAAGGAATAACACATTCAATATATATATGATAACAGATACTATGCCCAGAATCAAACTGGCCTGGGTCTGGTTAATTTCATAGTTCTTATAGGCAATGGCTATAACAAAAAATAGTGTGCAGAAATTGTCTCCCACTGTATCAAGCCATTCCCCCGATTTACTGTAGGCATATTTTACACGGGCCAGCTCTCCGTCAACGCAGTCAAATACGATAGCCAGGGGCTGCATGATAAGGCCTAAATAGTAAATATACCATTTATCGCTTACTAACATAATACTGCCCACAAGCCCGACTAATACAAAAAAGGCCGTAACCATGTTTGGAGTGATAAAGGTTGTTCTGCAGACATATTTTGTAAAAAAGAGTGACAGGTAACGGTAGTAATGGCTGCTAAAGGCCTCACCCGGCTTCCGGCAGCTGTTTAAAATAGCTTTCTCGGCGATTTTATATGACGATTTGTCAGTGAGTTCCTGATATACCATATTTGGGGTAGTCGGTTTTCCGGTCAGGTTTACAATATATTCCTTGTTGATTATCGAAGATACGTTTATATTGAGAATTCCTTTTTTAAAGCTGTTTTCTTTGAAAGGTTTCTCTTTTGATATTTTTATACCCAAATCCAGGTCAGAAAGTTTTTGGACACTTTCTGGTACGATTATTATATCATTTTCATGAATTATTTCAATTTTTTTAAATCCTGCGTAATAGCATGAGAGAATTGCCCTCTCTAATACAGTAAGTCCGCAAATTTTCTGATTAAAGTCAACGCCTGTGTTGCAGTTTAATTTTGCTGTCATCATAAGGTTTTTTCCAGTTTAACTATAATAGGGGTTGAAGTCAGTAAGGCTGGCTGTAAATAATAAAAATAATTCACAAGTACCGCAAAAATTTGTAAAATATTTTTCAATCATTCCTTGAAATATTATTTTCTGTCAAGGTCAGCTTCCTGCCATCATTTTAATATAATTATAAAAAATTATTTACACCCCAATACAATATAAATAACTTGTTAATTGTTATTTTAAATGTCTACTAAATGACTTTTAGTACGAATTTATGTCAATATTAATTTGACTAAACAGAAGCTCCTGCGGCATTTATAATTCCGCAAGTGCTCAAAACAGACGCTGTCATATGAATTGCTTTTGATTTTAACAGCTTGAGGAGTAATTGCCATGGTGAAAATAGGATATACAACAGGTGTTTTTGACCTTTTCCATATCGGTCATCTCAATGTCCTGCGCAATGCAAAGCTTGAGTGCGACTTTTTAATTGTCGGTGTTACCACTGATGAATTATCAGAAAAGGAAAAAGGTAAAAAGCCCATTATTCCTTTCACAGAAAGAATGACGATTGTTGAAAGTATCAAATATGTTGATATGGTCGTGCCCCAGACCAGCTATGATAAATTTGAGGCGTGGAATAATCTTAAGTTCAATATTATGTTTGTGGGTGATGACTGGAAAGGGACGCCAAAATGGGAAAAACTTGAAAATGACTTTAATGAAAAAGGAGTTATCATTCATTATTTTCCCTATACACAGCATACATCCAGTACGAAGTTAAGATCTGTTCTTGATAAAATTTACAGTAAATAGAGAATTATTTTTTTCAAGGCTTTGCATATTTAAAAAATACTCTGAAGATTCTGAAGATCACGATGAATGTCAACTTCGACCCATTCTGATTTTTCTATCCAGAGAGGTTCAATATCTATTTTTTCTTCGGCAAGGTCTTTAATAAAACTGTGCCAGGTTTTCTTAAAACTTAAAAAATCTTCTCTTCGTGATACTTTATCAAGAATCTGCCTGAATATAGCGCTCTTCCGTTCTCCTATTACAATCATAAGACCGGCAGAAATAGCATCGTAATCAATAATATTTTTGGCTGCTTCACATACTTTATTATTTTCACTTAATTTTACTCTTACATCGTCTGGGTCCACTTCACTGACACGTGAACAAAGCAAAAAAATACCCTCGTTAAAATCAGCAAATAAATTGTCAATTTTTGAATATACCATATCACTATAAAATGTATCACCATTCATGTACAGGAAACCGGAATCGTTGATTTTATTCAGTACAACCCACAAAGTAACAAGCGGTCCTGACATGGCATAAAAGGGATTGTAAACAATCGTAATATTGCCATGGGTCCGCACCTCGGCTGCAAATTCTTCCACTTTCTCGACACAATGACCGGCACCTACGATAATTTCGTCAAAATTGGGATGCTTGAATAATGCTTCAGCCTGCCTGGAAAGAAGTGTTGTTCCCTCTCCAAGCTCTACACAAATTTTAGGCCGGTCTTTGGTTAAAGGGAGAAGCCTTTCTCCCTTCCCTGCTGATAATATTATTGCTTTCATTTCTTACTTCATTATTAAATTTTTCGTTGTATATATTCCAGAATTCTGTCACAGGATCTTCCATCCGCGGTATCAAAAAACTTTTTCAACACCTCTTTTCTCGATTTTTTATACCCATCCGTACCATCGATGATTGTTTTCTTCAGTTCGGTTTCCAGTTCAACGTAAGTAAAACATTTTTTACCCGGTGTTACTTCATTATAATCAAACTGCAGTGCTCTTTCACTGTTGATGTAATGATCATAATCAAAGGGGAAAAAAATTACCGGTTTATCAAGCAACAGATAGTCTACAAAGATTGAGGAGTAATCAGTAATCATGGCATCGCATTGACCGAGAAGCGGGTATATATCGCTGGTTTTATGATATTCAAGGATGTTTGACATACCAGAGAGATTATATGTATGCTCCTTCAGCATTTTTGAGTGATATTTGAAAATAAATATTATTTTATTTTCTACGGCGAATTGATTAAGACGTTTAACGTCAAGAGTGTCTTTCAGTGAAAGAAATGTTTCTGTTGGAATTCTGTGAGTCGGGCAGTATGCTACCAGTTTATAACCGTCTCGTTTAAATTGCATGCTTTTTTTGAAAACATCTGAATCGACACCGACAAGATAAGGATCAATATTTTTTTTAAAAAATACATCATTTCTGCACATGCCGTTGATTAGCAGTTCCTTGAATTCAAAGGCTTTCGCTCTTGTCTTTTCCTGCAATTTGGAATTTAATATTAAAAGATCGTAGTAGGGATGATTTCCCAGCACTTTCAGAACAAATTTCGCTATAAAATTAAGATTCATTATTTCCGGTTTTAAAAGGGCGATAGTTTTCATACCACTGCCGTGCCATAGCTGTATTTTCCTTGCAGCAAACAGCATGTAGTATTTAAAATTCCATATCCATTCATTACCGTCGACGATAATTGTTCCGGTTCTCATGAGTCGGTATATTGTTGTCAACTTCGGAAAGAATAAAACAGGAAGATTATTTGATTTAAGATCCTTTTCGATCCGACGGTCTGAGGTTAGAAAATAAATATTCGGATATTCCTTTCTTCTTTCGACAAAAAATAAAAACAGATACTTGAGATTACCATCAAAATTGTTTGAATATCTTGTGATGAAGATTATACTGTTGTCTTTCGGTATTATATAAGATAGCGGTACCAATATACCCCAACCTATCACCAATCTTAATGGGAACAAAAACGCCTGTACAACGTATAGCATTATGCTATTTCCTTTATTATGAATATTCATCCCTAAACCCGTTTTATCATATCTTATTAAAATAAATATTAACAATTGATGATATAATATACCATCAATAAAAATCAGCCCTGCTGAGCGATGTAATGATTAGAAATTATGAATAATGTATGTATGGAATAGCCGGATATAAATTTTGTCTCTCAATCAGATGGAAAGATTTCTATATAGCCGTGCTTGTCATCAACCGTGATTTTATCGAACCTGTTGAGCAGATTCCTATACTCCGTTAATAAATTTTTACATTCCTCAACTGTAATTCGCTCCAGTTTCTGCTTCTTGTATTCTTTTAAACGTTTTGATGCTATAATTTTTCTCCCCTCGACCAAATTATAAATTTCATACAGAATTTTTAAATAAACTGAAATTATTCTGGTAACGGGATTGTTTCTAAATAGAATTTTTCTTTTAAAAATATCTTTTAATGATCTCATTTTATACAGGACTTCGACCTGTTCCGCAATTTTCTCGCAGGCAAATGGACCGGTTATTGAAGAAATATACTCTTCAAGAATAGCCGGTACGGGTTGCTTTATTGGTGATGTATCTATCAATTCAAAAACTTCTTTTTCGGTTGATACTGCTGCGCTGACACGGTTCGGCAGTTCCGCTTCGAACTCCGGTTCATCTACGGGAACATAGGCGATAGCTTTTAAATTTAACAAGGCGGATTCCACCCCGGTAGTGCATGAGTTATGGATAATAGCTTTAGCCGCGATTATCCATGGAGTCAATTCTCCTTCATAAACAACACGTACATTGGGGCAATCCTTCATAAGAATTTTCCATGTATCGTGATTCTCGCTCGGATGGGGCCTTATAATAATAGTTTTATCGGGAAACTTTTTACTGACATTTTTTAATAATTCAACAATCTTTTGAAAAACCTTTTCCCGGTTTTCAAAAAAGTCTTTAAAGTCTTGTTCATCTTCAATGCTGTTCAATAAACCGTGACGTCGCATTTCATTGATCAGGAAATCTACCAGCGCTATCCCTTTATCCTTGCTGTAAAAACTGTTATTCGTTGCGAAATTGGATACGAATAAAATATAATCTCCATACTTTGTTTTGATTGAATCTGCCCTGGTTTTATATAGTTCAGTCAACTCGGGCCTCAGGAGATCCACCCGCGGATTCCCGGTTATGGCAGTATCGATTGACGAACTTACCTCTTTGATAAGTTCTGTCTGCTTTTTACCCCAGGTGAAATATATATCGACATATCCATTAGTTTTAACGTGGATACGGCTTTTATACAGTACCGGTTTACGCCAGATTATTCCTTCTTCATCGATACATACCAGTTTAAATCCAAAAAATTTCAATCTCCTGAAGAAGCTCATCCTCGGAGCGAATGAATTGCGGTCTATATACAGCCAGGCATTTGTTTTTAACGCAAAGGGAATTTTCCGGTAATTGGTAAGAACTACTTTAAACCCCTTTTCGGCAAGAAAACATGACAGGAGCACTTTCCCCGGCAGCTCTCTGGCTTTAGTTTCAATGCTTAATAATATAACAGGTTTTTCAGATGTTTTCGTTATCATCACTTCTTCCCTTTTATGCCTTGTCTGAATCAACATACGCCCACGTCATGGGTTCCCCTCTTTTCAAATCTTTCAATGCCCTCCTGCCGATTACCTTATCCAGATACTTCGGAGGCAAGCCATGTCCGGGTCTTATAGAACGTATATTTTCCTTTGTAAAAGTCTCTCCGGCTTTAATATCTTCAACAACAAATAACGAGCGTGAAAAATTCCTGCTTTTCTTTATTTTATCAGTAAGTTCATAGGTCACAATTCCCAGGGCCTTTTCCACATTACGTATAGAATCAACCATTGCCTTGAATTCAGCCGGTTCCATGGAAAATTCAGCATCGGGTCCGCCCAGTTTTCGATCTATTATAAAATGTTTTTCTATCACTTCAGCGCCCAGGGCAACTGCTGCTACCGCAACATCGCTTCCCATTGTATGATCTGATAGCCCGACCTTGACACCGAAGGTCTCCTTCATATTCACCATAGTTTTAAGATTTGCCTCTTCAATCGGTGCGGGATAACTTGATGTACACTTCAGCAGGGTTACATCATTATTCCCTATCTTCCGGCAGGCCTCAACAGCCTCATGTATTTCTTCAATTGTTGCAATTCCAGCTGAAATTATCATAGGTTTGCCCTTTGATGCCGCATACTGGATTAATTGAATATCAGTTATTTCAAATGAGGCGATTTTATAAATAGGAACATTCTTGGATTCAAGAAAATCGACAGCAGTAAAATCGAAAGGGGTTGAGAAAAAGATAAGACCGAGAGATTCTGCATAATCACGGAGTTCATCATGCCATTCCCACGGGGTATAGGCTTCTTCATATAAGTTATAAAGATTTCTTCCATCCCATAGTGTTCCCTGGTTAATCTGGAAGTATTCATTATTACAATCTATCGTTATAGTATCAGCAGTATAAGTCTGAATTTTGACAGCATCGGCGCCACATTCTTTAATCGACAAAATTGATTTTTTGGCGATATCAATGTCATGATTATGATTCGCGGATATTTCAGCTACGATAAAAACCTTGCCTTTAAATAACATCCATACCTCTGCTTCAAGACCATTCACCTGAATGTCTTTAGAATAAATAAATCCTGCTTTTTGGAAAAAATTTTTTGATCTCAGATTATTTTTTTTAATATAAGCTGTAATAATTTTACAGGACTGCATCTCTTTTTTAAATAGAAAAAGGCTTCTATAAAAAAAGTTAACCGCTACATTTTCGCCACGAACTTCTTCTTTTAAAGAAATCCCTACCTTGCATTCACGCGTAACCGGATCATAAGTAAATCGAACCTGCCCGGCAAAATTATCATCAATTTCAAGAATAAAAATCCTTTCATTCGGACTCCCTAATATACCTTCAAACCAGATCAAATGATTCTGATAATCAATCAAACCAGTAGTGAAACTTGCCTGCCTTACTTCATTCGTACTCGCAAGTTTAAACAGCTCATCCCTGTCGTGCCAAAATGCTTTTCTAACCTTGATCATTAATAAGAATCTCCACGATTCGATGAACGCCTTTCCCGTCAACTATACTTCGACCAATATCACAAATCTCATTCATGCGATTATAATCGGGAATGTTCGATATGTCCTCAATGCCAAATAAAAAGTTTTTCTTTTTCCAATTTTTAATATTAATATCCTGATTTTCTACAACTTTTTTTGCGAAAGTAGGTATTCCTACCCTTGCTAATTCATATATGGTCTGTCCGGCAGCTGAAATTGCTATATCGCATTCAAGCATTTGTTCCTTCATTTTCTCAGCATCAGGTTGTATTATTAAATACGTATTATCATCGGCTGCATCTTCTATTTTATCTAAATTTAAAAATCCTTTTCCGATAATCACATGTTTTTCAAGTTCCGGAAATTTTTCTTTCAACATATTCAGAATTTGCGGTGTTTCATTAGTCACATCAGTTCCGCCGAAGGTAACCAGTATTTTTTTAATAACCGGATTTATTACTTTATCCGGGACTTCCCAGAATTCTTTCCTCAAAGGATGATACTCCGGCCCCAGCAGATATTTTATATTTTCTCGTATCGGGTAATCAATCTCTTCCGCACCAAGGACGCTGTTAAGAACCATTCCTCCCGGGTATGGTATGCGATTAAAATCATCTATGAAAAGCACTTTATCTGCTTGATCGTAAATCTTCTTACAGAAATTTTCATCCGCGTAATATGAATCAAGGATAACTGTTTTTCCGGTTACGTCAGGATTTTTCTCAAGCCACTCAATGTTTTTCCATTCAAACCCATCTATCATATTCTCAGGATTTGAATCTCCACGTAGAAAAAAAACAGAATCAATATTCTTTTTTTTTAGTCCCTGTGCTATGGCAAGACATCTCATCAGGTGACCATAACCAAGTTTTATCCCGGCCTCAGTAAGTATTATTACCTTAGAATTCATTTTTCAACAGCTTATATTTCAGTTCTGCGAGTTTCCAGTCTGTCTCTGTATCAATATCCTGAACTTCGAGCTCACTGAGTATAATAGCACCCGATTTTTCAACAAAAAGTTTTTTATCTCTTAAAAGAGTTTCAGCTTTGATAACATAGAACTGCCCTGCATCATGATATGTTTTTTCCAGATCCTGTGATCTTTTTGTAAAGTTTTCGGGCCATCTCATGTGGATAAATTCACCATCGATTTTTAACGACCGTTGAATCGGGTAACTATACTCAACGACCGTAAACACACCATCATAATTATTATCAAGCATCCCGGCCGCTTTAATAAGGTTACCGCTGTATATCAAGGGTGCTGTAGGCAGTATGCAGCATATATTATTAAAAATTCTATCAATTGCTTTATAATTTTCAAGCACTTCAATACATACTTCCGTCACCCCGGCAAAATCATTTGAATTTTCAGGACTTCTCATGAACGGTATTGCCGCACCATATTGCCTGGCAATGTCAACGATCTCATCATCATCTGTTGAGACCATAACCTCATCAAAAAGACCACTATTCAGTGCAGCTTCTATAGAGTAGGCAATAATCGGTTTTCCTAAAAATTCTTTTATATTCTTGCGGGGAATTCTTTTACTTCCACCCCGGGCGGGTATTATTGCAAGATTACGCATTCTTCAATTCCTTTACACAGCTGATGACATGCTGGACATCCGCATCACTCATGAGCGGATACAGGGGGAGACTGAGAGCCCTATTGTAATAATTTTCAGCAACAGGATAGTCTCCCCATTTATAGCCATATTTCTCTTTGTAATATGGCTGCGTATGCACCGGGATATAATGAACCTGTGTTCCAATATTCTTCTTCTTGAGCTCTTCAATCACAACACTTCTACTCTTACCGATATTATCAAAATCAATCTGAACAACATAAAGATGGAAACAGGAATCAGAATCATCTTTAACCGGTGTTTTGAGCCAGTCAAGTCCTGAAAAAGATGTATTATATTTTTCAATTATTTCGTTTCTTCTTTTTTTAAATTCATCAAGTCTTTTCATCTGTGAGATTCCAAGCGCTGATTGAATATCCGTTAACCGAAAATTATAGCCGCAATCCTGCATTTCATAATACCATGGACCGGGATTAACCGTTAACATTTCAGGCGCTTTCGTTATTCCATGAGATCTCAGCAATAATAATCTTTTATACAGCTCCCTGCTGTTCGTAGTTATTGCTCCACCTTCACCGGTTGTAATTGTTTTGACGGGATGAAAGGAAAAAATTGTCATGTCACTGTACTTGCAATTCCCAACCTTTGAACCATCGGGATAATTTGATCCAATTGCATGCGCAGCGTCTTCTATGAGAAAAAGTTTATTTTTATCGGCAATTCTCTTAATCGTCACCATATCACAAGGCCGTCCCGCAAAATGAACCGGGATCAGTACTCTCGTATCTCCGGTAATTCTCTTTTCTATCTCTGCAGTATCTATATTAAGCGTATTTTTATCAATATCAGCGAAGACAGGCCTCAAGTCATTGTAAATGAAACAGTTGGAACTTGCCACGAAAGTATTCGGTGAGGTAATACCTTCTTTGCCTTTTTCAATATTCAATGCTTTAACAGCTATATGAAGAGCTGCCGTTGCATTTGATACGGCAACGCAATAAGCTGCTCCCGTGTATGCACATAAAACTTTTTCAAAAGCTGAAACGAAGGGACCCTGGGTAAGATAGTCCGATGTTAGAACCGAAATTATTTCATCGATATCAGTTTGATCAATCCACTGTTTACCGTAATTAATAAATCCGGAAGACTTCATTAGTATACCACTTCAATTGATTTTAGCCTTGCTCTCATGTCATCGACATCAAGCCATTCCGAATTGTTATCGGATGAATATCTGAAACCGTCTGCAACTTTAATCCCGCCTGTTTTAAAATGCTCTGCAGTATTCCACCAGTCAAAATGCGGGTATATAATATAGTGATCGCCATAATCATAGGTGAGCCGGGAATCCTCTTCCGTAATCATCACTTCATGGAGCTTTTCTCCTTCGCGGATTCCAATCTCTTTTAATTCAGCATCCTTGAGCATGGCCGTGGCGAGGTCGGTAACCTTATAGGATGGAATTTTCGAGACATAGATCTCTCCGCCTTTTGCCTCTTCAATTGCTTTGAATACCAGATCCACTCCCTGGTCCAGGGTTATCCAGAAACGTGTCATCCTGTAATCGGTAATAGGGAGTTCTTTTATTCCATTATTAATTAATGTGTTAAAAAAAGGCACTATCGAACCACGACTTCCCGTTACATTTCCATAACGTACAACACTGAAGGTCGTCTTTTTACCACCCGCATATGCATTCCCGGAAACGAATAGTTTATCTGAAACAAGTTTTGTCGCGCCGTAAAGATTTATCGGGTTTACTGCCTTATCGGTAGAGAGCGCTACAACCTTTTCAACTCCGCAGTCAATAGCTGCATCTATAATATTCATGGCACCGTTTATATTCGTTTTTATTGCCTCAATCGGATTATATTCAGCTACAGTTACATGCTTGAGCGCAGCAGAATGAATCACCACATCAACATCAGTAAATGCCCTGTATAATCGATCCTTATCCCTTACATCTCCAATGAAAAACCTCAACTTTTCATCATAATCTTTAAACCTGGACCGCATAACATACTGTTTATATTCGTCACGGGAATAAATAATTATTTTTTTCGGATTATATTCCGTTAAAATTCTTTGGGCAAACTTCTGACCGAATGAGCCTGTTCCACCGGTTATAAGAATTGTTTTGTTGTTTAGCATTTTGACCTGCCCCTGATAATTAAATTAAAACTATACAATAATAAAAATTATTTGTCAACTAGCATGCGAATCAGGTTATTTGTGTCAATATATTAATAATGGTGATTTATGAGTCGGCTTAATTTTATGTTGACGTTATAGCTATGTTTTATAGGAAGGTAATAAAATGGCATCATATTAAAATTTTTTTGATCAAAAAAATTAATTCAGGCTGAAAAAATTGATCGGCAAAAATAAAATAAAACAACTAAGCCAGAGTAAATTTGTACGCAATGTTCTCATTGCTGCAACTGGAACTGCAATGGCTCAAGTCTTAGGTGTTGTTTTCACTCCAATAATAACTCGGCTATACGGCCCCGAGGCATTTGGTCTGATGGGAACATTTGTTTCTCTGGGAACAATTGCGGCATCAATTACTGCACTTTCCTATCCATTCGCAATAGTTTTGCCGAAAAAGGACAGCGAGGCAAAAAGCATTGTAAAACTTTCAATATATATATCCATAGTCATAACTTTTTTTGCAATCCTTTCTATAATTATAGCTGGCGACCGTCTGTTCGCACTTCTTGGCGCACAGGCAATTGCTGCCTTTGCCCTGCTCATCCCCCTAAAAATGCTTTTTTCTGCATGGCTGAGGATTGCACAACAATGGTTTATACGAAATAGACAATTCAAAACTAAAGCCAAAATAGAAGTGTTACAGACTTTCCTTGTCAACAGTAGTCAAACGGTGATTGGATTATTCAAACCCTTAGCAGCTGTGCTTATTCTCTTATCAACTCTGGGGGTCGGGCTGCATGTTTTATTGTTATCCATAAGCAACTCTAAAATAGCTAAAGCAAAACAAAAAATCGAGAAGGAAAAGAAACAGACAAAGGAATCCATAACTCAAGTAGCAAAAAAATACTATGATTTTCCATTATATAGGGCTCCGGTAGTATTAATTGATTCAATTACTACAAGCCTCCCAGTCTTAATGTTATCCGCATTTTTCGGACCGGTCTCAGCCGGTTTTTATGTACTTGGTGTAAAACTACTAAAGGCCCCAACAAAATTGATCGGCAGATCTGTCTCTGATGTATTTTATCCAAAAATAACAAAAGCCGCACATGAGGGGAAAGACATAAGACGTCTTATCATCAATACAACCCTTGGCCTTGCAGCGATAGGATTTTTACCTTATGCCGCAGTTTCTCTTTTTGGACCCTGGATTTTTAAACTGGTTTTCGGTGCTGAGTGGGTTACAGCCGGTGAATATGCACAATGGGTATCATTTATGATATTCTTTTACTTTATTTCCAGACCTTCGGTTGTAGCTACAGCAACATTAAGACTTCAAAGAGGATTTTTGATATTCTCGCTGTTCAGCACAACCATACAGGTCGGAGCACTTTATATAGGTTTTAAAATTTATAATAACGATGTTACAGCTGTGGCTCTTTTTTCAATATCAGGTGCTGTATCATATACAATACTAATGTACTGGTTAATAATATCATCAAAAATGATTATCCGAAAAGGAAAAGGTAGCGACATCTCCGTATAATCTTAATTACAGCCAGATATTTTCTGTAACCGCCTTAGAAACAGTGATGGATATTCATTGCCACAAGGATTATCATCTTAAAAATTTTCTTTTCCTTCGTCTAAAAACTACCTATTCTTCTTAAAGAGCCTATTTATACTCAGATGTATTGCAGAAGTATTCTTTCGAACACTTCTGCTCACTATCTTATATTTCCCCCTTGTGAATCCCGGTTCAATTTTGGGTTGACGACTTTACCATTTTCGATATGAAGGTGCCTGTTTTTAGCAGAATATAATTCAAGTCGAATAATTCATTTATCGTTATGAAAAGATTGAAGCAATTAAAACAGAGCAAGTTTGCTCGCAATGTTATAATTGTAGCATCAGGCACTGCCATGGCGCAGGTCCTTGGCGTTATTTTTACACCAATAATCACCCGTCTCTATGGCCCGGAAGCCTATGGGCTTATGGGAGCTTTCATAGCTCTCAGTACAATGGCATCATCCACGTCAGCTCTAACCTATCCTCAAGCCATAATTCTGCCCAAAAAAGACAGTGACGCAAAAGACATAGCACGACTTTCTGTTTATATATCGCTTATAATTGCATCACTTGCCGCAATTGTCATATGGTTTGGCGGGGACAGCCTCTTTATTCTTCTCGGCGCACAGGCTATTGCAGCTTTTGGCATGCTCATCCCGCTTAAAATGCTATTTTCCGCCTGGCTTCGAATCGGGCAGCAATGGTTTCTTCGCAAAAAAAAGTTTAAAAGTTCTGCGAAAGTCGAGGTTCTCAATTCTTTCTTTGTCAATGTTTCCAACATTATTGTCGGCTTGTTCAAACCGCTTGCATCCGTACTGATCGTCTTTCACACCTTGGGGATCGGGCTGCAGGTATTGATGTTCTACGTAAGCAGGGGTAAAAGCAATAAAATTGAAAGAAAAAAAATCCGGCCCGAAAAAGAAAAAGCAGCATCATTAATACAGCTTGCAAAGAAATATTATGACTTCCCTTTATACAGGGCGCCCGTTGTTTTGATAGAGGATATTTCTTCAAACCTTCCTGTTCTGGTGCTGGCAGCGCTTTTCGGGCCAGCTTCAGCCGGTTTCTATGTCCTGGGATTTAAACTGTTAAAGGCGCCTTCAAAACTGATCGGGAGGTCTGTTGCAAACGTATTTTATCCTAAAATAACACAGTCCGCTCATGATGGTAAAAACATAAGACCGCTTATAATTAAAGCAACCATGGGACTTGCAGGGGCGGGGATCATCCCTTACACTGCAATCGTTATTTTCGGCCCCTGGGTATTCAAAATAGTTTTCGGTCCTGAGTGGGTGACGGCTGGCGAGTATGCGAGGTGGATAGCACTCAATTCGTTCTTTCAGTTCATTTACAGACCATCTGCAGTAGCCATAATAACATTGGGACTGCAAAAAGAGTTCCTGATATATGAAGTTCTTAGTACAATTTTAGAGATTGCTGTTCTTTATACAGGTTTTGTAATCTTTAGAAGTGACATTATTGCCGTGGCTCTCTTCTCATCAGCCTATGCCATATCCCTTTTTTCTTTAACAGCCTATGTAATATATGCAGCTAAAAATGCCGTCAAGCAGGAGCGTTATTAAAACAAATAATACCCAGGAACATTAATGGCTCATATTAAGTATTCCACAATATCAAACATGGAAAACACGTTTTGATTTCACTATTTTCCCCTGTTCTACTAAATATTATTAAATATTCTACAATTGTACTTGACAAAAAGCTAATAATTATCGTTTTGTATATGTAATAAGAGAGGAAGCAGCAAAAACCTGCAGTAAAAAGATATAGCATTACATCATACTCGCATTTTCTTTCCTTAATAAATCCAGGTAAAAAAATTCAGTAGTGCATGATCAGCTATATCCGGAAACTCTTATTGTATAATAATTTTTAAATTTTAAGGAGTATCAGCATGAAACAGGGTGTTGTCAAGTGGTTCAATGAAAGCAAAGGCTTCGGCTTCATTACTAAAGATGACGGCGGTGATATTTTCGTTCACCATACAGGAATAATCGGCGAAGGATTCAAAACGCTTCATGAAGGCGATAAAGTTGAATTCGATACGGAAGAGACTCAAAAAGGACCCCGTGCTATTTCTGTAAAGAAAATCTAACAGCGTATTTTTCTCTTTTACGGAGGCATTTTGACTAAAAGAAGAGACAGTCAGTATAAATTTGAGAAACGTCAAAAAGAACTGGCTAAGAAGAAAAAGAAAGAAGAGAAAAAACAGCGTCATCAAGAAATTAATAATGAAGCGCATAATGACGAGGCCGAGGAAGAACAAAGCTGAGTTATATGCGCATTTCATTTCTTGCTTAAGCTAACAAACTGTCATTTTAAAGGCATATTATTTTAATCGTGATGTAATTAATACTGATATATATTTCATCTTTCCGAATCCGCAGTACCAGTGTCCACACAATCCCTGGCACCTGAAGCCTTCTGCCGAAGGGGAAATCAGAAAAATAAAGTACAATATTCATCCCGGCGATACAGTATATTTCAGAGGTAATAATGAAATTAAATGAATTCAGACAGCTCGGCCTGTCAGAAAAATCTTTATTGGAAATTGATAAAAAAGGATTTGAAGAGCCGACGGAGATCCAGAAGAAAACCATTCCCCTGCTTCTGTCTTCCACGGTTGATGTTATTGGACAGGCGCAGACCGGGACCGGGAAAACAGCAGCATTTGGGCTCCCCATCATCGAAATGATAAAGGAACACTCGAAATCAGTACAGGCCCTCATCCTGGTTCCCACACGAGAACTGGCTATACAGGTATCGGAAGAAATCAATTCCTTCAAGGGCGGTAAAAAAATACAGATCCTCCCCATTTACGGCGGCCAGTCCATGATAGACCAGATTCGAAGGCTTGAAAAAGGCGTGGATATTGTCGTAGGTACACCCGGCAGGGTCGCGGATCACCTTAAGAGAAAGACTCTCTCACTTGATAAAATCAGTATTGCCGTTCTTGACGAGGCCGATGAAATGCTTAACATGGGCTTTATCGATGAAGTGGAGAGCATACTGGCATTCACCAATCCAGATAAACGAATGCTGCTTTTTTCCGCCACCATGCCCGTCCATATCATGAATATAGCCAAAAAATATATGCATGAATATGAATTCATCGCAATTAAAAAAGATGCCATTTCGGAAAACCTTACGGATCAGATTTACTTCGAGGTTTCCCCTTCGGATAAATTCGAATCGCTATGCAGAATCATCGATATTGAAGATGAATTTTACGGCCTGGTTTTCTGCCGGACCAAGGTTGCCGTGGACGAACTGGCCAACAGGCTTGCCGACCGCGGTTACAATGCCGAGGGAATTCATGGAGACTTTTCCCAGCACCAGAGAGAGCTTACTCTTGCAAAATTCAAAAAGAAAAGGACTAATATCCTGGTGGCAACCGATGTGGCTGCCCGCGGCATAGACATCAGCAATCTTTCCCACGTCATTAATTTTTCACTTCCCCAGGACCCGGAAGCATATATTCACCGCATAGGAAGAACGGGACGCGCCGGGAAAAAAGGCGTGGCAATAACATTCATAAGCCCTTCAGAAAGAAGAAAACTGTCCGAGATCGTTAAATTGACAAAATCCACCATAAACAAGAAACTTATTCCTTCTGTGGACGACATCATAAACGCAAAAAAATTAAAACTTGCCGCGGAATTGAAAACCATTATAGAATTAGGCAATCACGACAATTATGTCGGACCGGCGATGCAACTCCTACAGGGAAATGATCCTGTTGAGGTTATAGCCGCTCTCCTTCAGTATTCTTTCCAGGATGAACTGGACAGAAATAATTACCATGAAATAAAGACGGTTGTAACGGAAAACAAAGAGCATATCAGGCTTTTCGTTTCCATGGGCAAGAAAGACGGGCTTACGGCGAAAAAGCTCGTGCACATGATCCAGAACGAATCACAGGTCAAAGCAGGAAGGATCAATGAAGTCACGGTAAAGGATACCTTTTCCTTCTTCTCCGTGCCGACCGATGAGGCCGATGTGATCATCGATGCCTTCAAAAAACAAAGAAGAAAAAATATCCCCATGATCCATAAAGCAAACAAAGAAAAAGAAAAGGAAAGAGTAAAACCCAGGAAAAAGAAAAAGTCAGCCTGATCGAAATCATTCTCTCAGCATCCGGTCCCGAAGTTTTGTTTCGCACATTTTCTTCGGGACCACTAAAAATATGTGTACAAAGAGAATATTTCCTCATACAGTGTACCTGCATCAGCATAAGCTGTTACCATATCCACAGTAAATTATACGGCCGGGAATGAATATTCAGTCAGATATCTCGACTTTTGTCAGCGCTCTCTTTTTTGGTATAATCTTCATCATCATTTCTCACCGACTGAGGATTCCTGCCATAGTTATACTTTTAATAGGCGGGATCCTTCTTGGCCCCAGCGCGCTGGGAATCAAACTCATTAATCCTTCACTCCTTGGAAGCGGGCTGCCCGCCATCATTAAATTGACCGTCGCCCTGATTTTGTTTGAAGGCGGATTAACGCTGGACATTAAAGGCTTCCGGACTGTTTCCGTAGAAATAAAACGCGCCCTCTCCCTGGGAGTACTTATAACCTGGCTTTCGTCTTCCATCATCATAAAGTTTATTTTCTCATTCCCCTGGCCCTTCGCCATACTTGCAGGCAGTCTTATCATTGTAACGGGACCAACCGTCATAGTACCCCTGCTCAAGCGCATCAATGTAAACGAGAAAGTACACAGTTACCTTCACTGGGAGGCAGTGCTCATTGATCCTATCGGTGTTTTCATAGCGCTTCTCGCCTATGAATGGATCATCGGCCATGACGCTCTGTTATTCCTGCTGTTCAGGCTTGTTATCGGGTCTGTAATCGGCATTATCAGCGGGATCATTCTGACAAAAGTCATTAACAGACGGTTGATCTCCCATGAACACCTGAATGTTTTTATCCTTTCGTATGCTCTTCTGGTCTACGCGATATCGGATATGATCATTCCGGAAAGCGGGCTGCTCAGTATCGTTATAGCGGGATTTGTCACCGGCTACAGGGATACGCCCCAACTCGAGGAAATAAAAATATACAAGGCGCAATTGACGGAATTACTGATCGGCCTTCTGTTTATTCTTCTGGCGGCAAATCTTGACATTGATTCCTTTAAAAAATATGATACTGTCAGGCTCATTGCGGCCGTTACAGCCGTAATGTTTTTTATCCGGCCGCTTAATATTTTTTTCTGCACCTTGGGAAGGAAAGAATTATCCCTGAGAGAAAAAGTTTTTCTCAGCTGGATAGCGCCAAGAGGTATCGTTGCCGCGTCAATGGCCTCCCTGTTTGCGCTTAATATAAAATTACATGGCAGGCCGGAATACGCTTCCCTCAATGATTTCCTGGAGGCCTTTACTTATGCGGTAATCATTGGGACCGTAGTCTTCCAGGGGTTCACGGCCAAGTGGATTGGCAACCGTCTTGGTGTTCTAAAACAGATACCTACCGGCTGGCTCGTAATCGGCGCTCATCGTGTTGCCCAGATTGCCGCACGGTTTATCAACGAGAAGGGAGTTTCCGTAACGCTTATCGACACCAACATGCATAATGTTAAAAGAGCCAGACAGTACGGGCTTACCGCGCTTTCCGCCGATGCCCTTACTGTAGATCCCGACGAACATCCCGAATTGTACGGTATCGGCAATGTCCTGGCCATTACCAAAAATGATCACCTGAACCAACTGGTGTGCCAGCGGTGGAAAAAACTGCTGCAAAATCCCGAATTATACCGATGGAAATTATTGCACGCTCACGATCATCCCGAAGAAAATAAAGAAGAAATGACAGCAACGGGAAGACCTGTATGGACCTCCCTTGAACTGGATAAAATATCGACCTATAACATTGAAGAAGACGATTTCCCGGTATTCACAAGAGAATTGCAGGAACGATCCATAAAACACCCGGAGAGGGTTCTTCTCTTTCAAAAAGAAGATACTCTGTTACCATACGTTCCCGATGGATTCACGGGAACATGCACCTGCATGGTATACATGCCTTTCTATGTAAAACTGGATATAAATACACGGCAGGAATGGATTATATACTCGGCATCAAAATCATACAGAGAAGTCCTTCACGAACTGCTGATCAGACTCAACCTCGATTTTCCCCAGTTGAACATAGAGAACATAGAAGAAACCATAATGAAGCAGGAAATTGAATTTTCCAGTGTTATCGGCTATGCAACGGCATTACCCCATGCCTATATAGATGGCATTGACGAGTCCCTTGTTCTCGTGGCAAAGACGGCCAAACCGGTCTCCTGTCTTTTCTGTCATGATGATGATGTACATTTTTTGTTTCTTGTTCTCAGTCCTAAAAATAAGCCTGATACACACATCCGCACTCTTGCAACGATTTCAAAATTGATCATGGACGAAGAAAGGCGTGCTTCTCTGCTCAAAGCTTCCTCACGTGAAGATCTTATTAATATATTTTTCCCGGAAGGAATGGAGTAGCGGATATAATAAAATGCCGACTTTTCATTTTTTGAGAAAAAGAACAATGCCGATAACAATCAGCACCAGGCTGAAAAATTTTCTCATAAGGGATTCATCTATACCAACTGCAATTTTTGAACCGATAAATCCGCCGATTATAAAACCGATACAGATAAACAAAGCTATTTTAATATCGACATAGCCGCTTTTATAATACTCCCAGGCCGCCAGAATGCCTATGGGCGGCACCAGCAGGGCCAGTGTTGTTCCCTGCGCTTCATGCTGCGAAAGGCCTAATAAAAGAATGAGTGCGGGGGTAATAATTATCCCCCCGCCGATGCCTATCAGCCCGCTCACAATGCCGGCTGTCATACCGATGAGAATCAATATTGTAATATTCAAGCTGACTCATCTCCATTCAAGACTAATACGTACACGTAAAGGAACAATTCGTGATACCATGTCAATCAACGGTAAATTCGCGACTTACAACCTGATTGCCATCCAAATGCAGAATTATTCTGTATTTTCCTTCATTTTTAAAATAAACTTCGGGTATATATCCGTTCAGTTTTTTAAATTTCTTTTCCACTTCATAGCTGATTTTCTTATATGATTTAAACGAGTCACCTTCCGAGATTTCAATTGCCAGGGTAATATTTTCAGCCTTAATTTTTGTTTTATTCCTGGTGACTGAGAAGTACAGCCTGTTGTCATCCTTAATGGTAACGGGATCGGTTTCAGGAATATCGTTGGGATCGGAAATTTCCTCAGCTGCTATTACAAATTTAATTTTGCCATAATCAGGACCGCGATAAACCCTCACCAGGACAAAAACAACGACCACTGCAATAATAATTGCCAGAAATGCCTTAAGTACCTTGTTATTTCTGATGTCGCTCAGCATAAATTTAATTGTTTACTCCTTTTTTTATGTATTAATATTTATAAAGTCTGCCTGTTTATTTGCAGATGAGCCACGAATTCCTTGCCCCCGGTCCATCCCTGTCGGTATTATTCCAAGGTCAAACTCACCCTTGTTATAAGGTCATGTAAGTCTTTTTATACATACAATATCGTACAATACTACCATTCAATCAGCAATCATTTTTAGGAAGTGTCGATAATATTTTCTCGACATTTACAACTCGGGAAAACCTGAAGGGATAAGGCATATGAAAACAAGTTTTTCCTTTGAAGTATTCCGTATCTGATGTTCTTCATTCCCCGGGATAAATAAAACCGTTCCCTCGACGATAGTATTCCAGCCCCCATTACCGTAAACCTGCCCGCCCCCGCGATGAATGAATATTTCATGTTCCCATTCATGGCTATGCCGGGGGGTATATCCGTCAGGTTCAAGTTCGAATACGCGCATACAGAAATTCTGTGCGCCATGGGCTTTACCGATAGCAATTCTCCCTGTTACGCCCCTGACGTTATCGCCATTAAAATCTTTAGCGTCGGCCTCAGTATAGTGTTTCCAGTTCACTTTTCATCCTCCTGAATTACTTGTCGCATATTTCACTTATTTAAGCAGATCAATGAGCACCGGAACATTCAGGGGTCAAATTATTTTTTACAGCTTTCATGAAAAAGTTATAATCATTAATTTCAAATATTAACAAGCTATGTGGAAAAATAATGGTTGTGACTTTTATATTTGTGATATATATAAAATAAGAGAGTCTTTATAATGGAACTTCTATAAATCAGGTTTTTGAAGTTCCTTTGTGGGCACAATTATTGATACAATTAAACTCATGATAAAGCAGACACTGAAATATTTCAGCATAGTCTTTTTACTCTCCTCATTAATGCCAAATACGGGGATGGCATCTTTTGACATGCATTATTCAGCGGCCAAAGGAACAATCGATCTCAGTTCCTGGTCTCCGGAAAAAGATAAAATTGTGATTCTCGAAGGAGAATGGGCTTTTTACCCGGGAAAATTTATTGACCCTTCTTTTATCGATCCCGGACTCTATGATCATTTTATCCTTTGCCCCAACATATGGAATAATTACGTCCAAAACAACAAAAAGTTCGGCGGACACAACTATGCCACCTACTGCCTGACCATCGACCTGCCGGGAAAAAACCGGTACTATACTCTGAAAATACCCGAAATGGCTACTGCCTACCGGCTTTTTATCGATGGCAAAGAATACGCGTCAAACGGCAAACCGGGTATCGATAAAAACAGCAGCATCCCGGCATACAGGCCCATGGAAGTCCCTTTTTATTCCCAGAGGCACAGGACTAACCTTGTCCTCCATATTTCCAATTATCATCATGTTAAAGGCGGAATGTGGGATCCCATACTCATCAGCACGCCGCAAAAAATAAGAAGATATGCTTTATTTCACCAACTGTATGAAATATTCCTCATGGGAGGACTCTTTTTAATTGGCGTGAATCACCTCATGCTATACTGGCGAAGAAAAAGCGAAAGCGCGGCTCTATATCTTTCCCTGTTCTGTTTTACCATTGCCGCTCGCACACTTGTAGTGGGAGAACATCTGCTGGTACAGGCGTTTCCTTCACTGCCATGGATTCTCTACGTGACCATCGAATACGCCACATTTCCCCTCGCCATTATTTTTTGCGCATTCTATCTGGGAGAAGTATTCCATGACTCCATCAATCAAAAAATAATCAGGGCGATTTCTGCGATCTCCCTGTTATATTTTCTTGTAATCGTAACGGCATCACCCGATATTTTCATTCCCCTGCTTCTGTATTTTCAGTACGCTCCCGTGATCACTCTCTTATATATCATACCCTTCCTGTTCCTGGCTATGATCAGAAAAATCCCCTATGCTGTTATTATCGGTACCGGCATGATATGTGTCACCATAAGCTTTGCTTATGAATTCATGTATGTCAACCAGCTGATATTTGTCGTCAATGTAATAAATGCCACATCTCTGGGTCTTATCGTGCTTGTTATGTGCCAGGCATATGTTCTCGCGGACCGCTTCAGCCAGGCTTTTGAATCATCGGAGTCACTGTTTCGGGAGATGGAAAAAAAGATTGAATCACGCACCATGGAATTATCCAGCACACTTACCCTCATGAATGAAAACCTGGAATTTGCCGGAATGATCCAGCAGGCTTTGCTTCCGAAGTTCAATCCTTCGTCTTCACAGTATAAAACCGCTGCGATCTGTGTCCCCGCTGAAATTCTGGCAGGAGATTTCTATAATTTTCATGTATTCAGGGGCGGCGGCCTGGGGATATTTGTTGCTGATGTAACGGGCCACGGCATCGCGTCGGCGCTGATAGCATCCATGGTTAACATACTCTTCTCAACAGGGCGATCCGATGCAGGCTCCCCCGCCATTTTTCTGAAAACCATGAATGATGAACTGACGGGAAATATTGAAAACCAGTTCATAACAGCCTGTTATGCCTACCTGGACGACAGCGCCCGAAATGTTACCTTTGTGCGGGCGGGGCATGAACCGGTGCTGATTTACAACCGGAAACAAAATATGGTCAGCAGATACCAGCCCCGGGGAATGCTCATGGGATACGAAAAAGGAAACGAATATGAAGAGATGACAATTCCTGTCAACCCGGGAGACAGGGTATTTCTGTATACCGACTGTATCATCGAGATCCGAAATCAGCAGGGCGATGATTTCGGTACGGACCGCCTTGAAGATTTTATTCTCAGAAACCAAAAAACTTCGATCGAGGACATATTGCAGCTCATTATCGGAGAACTTGAAGGCTGGTCAAATCGCCATGCTCCCTTTCACGATGATTTGACCATGGTTATCCTTGAGATATTGTGAGGATCACGCCTCCACTTCCCCCCTCTTCAGCATGGGGAATATGAAAAGAATAATTGAAGACAAAATCACACCGGCGGCAAAAAGTCCCGTATAGCCCATACGCTCCGCCAGCAATCCCGAGGCCCATGTTCCGGGACTTTTTCCCAGGACCTCGATAGCGGCAATGATAGTATAATGCGTTGCCCCGATTCGTTTATCGACACGGGACATCATGAAGGCGAACATGGCCGTGGTAAGCATTCCTCCGAAAAAATGCTCCGCCACGGTTGTAGCAATAACCGCTGATGAGGCCGGTATCACAATCGTAAGGCCGAACTCCATAACCAGCGGAATTATCCTCAGGAAAACAGTTATAAACAGGGCGCGTAATATGCTTATTTTCGAGGCCATGTATCCTCCCGCCAGGGAGCCGACCAGTGATGCCGCCATTCCCCACGTTCCTACCCAGAGACCGATATCCGAGGCGGAAAACCCGCTGTCAATGAGGAATGGTTTGAACATGGCATCGATCATATACTCGCCGATCTTGTATGTCGCAACAAACAGGAGAAACCAGCGGGCCCCGGGAAGCCTGAAAGCTTCGATCGCGATGGTTATTATTTCCCGGAATGATTTTGCGTCCCTGCTGCCGGAATGGTTTTTATGGGCTTTTCCTTCACGGTACAATAATATAAACGGTAGTGGCATAATGGAAACAGCGGCCATGGCTATAAAGAATCCCTGCCAACCCGTATATGAACTGAACCAGACCAGCAGGCCGCCGCTTAAAAGCATGCCGGTCTTATACCCCACAACCTGGGCGGCATTCCCCGTGCCCAGTTCATGGGTTGAGAGTATATCAACGGCAAGTCCATCAACGGCGATATCCTGCGTGGCTGCAAAGACGTTCATCATAAAAACCGATACCATGAGCAGGGAAAGATCTGATCCGGCAGGAATCATGGACGCCGACAATATACTGAGAAAAAGCAGAACCTGGAGTGGAACTATCCACGATTTTCTCTTGCCGAATTCCTCGTTCCAGTACCGGTCCACCAGGGGCGCCCAGAAGGGTTTCAGGAGCCAGGGTACAGCCAGCGCACCGGCGAAACCTATGGCCGCGAGGGATATGCCCTGGGTCCTCAGATACAAGGGGAAGGCCGTGGCCTGGAATCCAAAAGGGAGTCCCTGGGAAAGATAGAGAAGAGACAGTAGTATCATTTTCTTGGTAAAATTATTGTCCGCCATATTGTTGGTCTCACCCATAACCCGGATTAGTCGGGGAGGATTAACGTAATTAAGCCATCGTATAATTCATTCCGCCGGTTTTCCACTGAAAATATTGCTTTTGAATTAATAAATTGCCATAAAAATCAAAAACACATCATTTTGCCGACTGATAAACAAAAAAATCGATTTGACAATTATATCCTGTACATACTTTTGACATATAAAGACATGAAAAAGAAAGTGAATCCACAGAGGAACGTATGGCAAAGGCAAAACTGATACTGGAAAACAAGGAATATGAATTCCCCATTATGGAAGGTACCGAAGGGGAAAAGGGCATTGATATTAATGATCTTTACACAAGGACTGGGCATATCACCCTGGACAATGGATTTCAGAATACCGGTTCCTGTGCCAGCGCCATTACATTTATTGATGGTGACAAGGGAATACTCCGGTACCGGGGCATTGATGTGGCGGAGCTGGCGGAAAAATCTTCTTTTATAGAAACAGCCTACCTTATCATTTACGGTAAATTGCCCACTGTGGAAGAGCGCAGAACCTTTTCAACTCTTCTCACGGAAAACTCCATGCTTCATGAGGACATGATCCAGTATTTCGTCGGCATGCCGCCCAATGCCCATCCCATGGCCATTCTGAGTACCATGGTTAACGCCCTGGCAATTTTTTATCCTCACTCCTTTGATGAGGATTTCGAAGAAGGTGATGTCAGCGCCTTTAATCTCATAGTGGCACGGCTTATATCCAAAATAAGAACTATCGCCGCTTTTTCTTATAAAAAATCCATCGGGGAACCCTATGTGTATCCCCGCCCTGATCTCAAGTATTGCATGAATTTTCTCAACATGATGTTTTCCAGCCCGGTAAAGCCCTATGAATTCGACGACGAGGCTGAAAAAATACTGAACATGCTTCTGATTCTTCATGCCGACCATGAACAGAACTGCAGCACCTCGACGGTCCGTCTCGTGGGCAGCAGCAAGGTTAACCTCTATTCTTCGGTATGCGCCGGCATCTGCGCCCTGTGGGGCCCTCTTCACGGCGGAGCCAACCAGGAAGTCATTGAAATGCTCGAAGGCATTCACAAACAGGGTCTGAAGGTCAGCGATATAATCGAAAAGTCCAAGAAGAAGGAATCCAATTTCCGTCTTCACGGATTCGGGCACCGGGTCTACAAAAACTTTGATCCCCGGGCCATCATCCTGAAACGGGTGAGCAGGGAATTTCTTGAAAAAAGAAATATCACCGATCCTCTTTTGAATATTGCGCTGGAACTGGAAGAGGCCGTTCTTAAAGATGATTATTTTATCGAGAGAAAGCTGTATCCCAATGTGGATTTCTACAGCGGCATCATCTACCGTGAACTGGGCATCCCCGTCGATATGTTTACGGTAATGTTCGCCATCGGCCGAATGCCGGGCTGGATCGCGCAATGGAAAGAGATGCACGATACCAAGCCGTTTAAAATAGGCAGGCCAAGGCAGATATACATCGGCCCGACAAAGAAAAGCTACAGCTGAAATCGATAATCTGCAGCGAGGATATACATGGCGAAAGGACAGGACCGGCACCGGGAAAGGATGGACATACTGGCATCCTTCGGCAGGAATCTGGCCCGCAGGTCCGGTTCCCGGTGTGAGCTATGTTCCGCATCGGGAGTCCCGCTTCATATACACGAAGTTTCTCCTTCGGCAGATATTCCCGACATTGACCGATGCATATTCATCTGCGAAACCTGCGGGAAGGGAATGGAAAATCCATCGGGCATAACGGACCACTGGCGATGCCTGAATACAACGGTATGGAGCGAAATCCCGGCCCTGCAGGTCATATCGGTACGGATTCTGCGGCAAATATCCCCGAAGGCTGACTGGGCCCGATCCCTTCTTGAAGAAGTCTATCTTGATCCTGAAATTGAAGCGTGGATCGATAAGCAGTGATCTATCAACATGCTCAGGCTGGAAGACATCCGAAAATATTGCGCGCTTAAAAAAGGGGTTGTGGAAGATTTCCCCTTTGACTTAACAACCCTGGTTTTCAAGGTGGGCGGCAAAATGTTCGCCCTCACAGACATAGATTCCACGGAATTGCACATCAACCTCAAGTGTGATCCATACCTTTCAATGCTGCTCAGAGATCGATATCCCCAGGTACAGCCCGGATATCACATGAACAAGAAACACTGGAACACGGTGCAGGTCGACGGAGTCATCCCTGACGATGAAATTCTGAAAATGATAGACCACTCCTACGATCTGGTACTTCAGAAACTGAACAAATCCATTCGAGAAAGCATACTCAACGCATAACACGGTGACAAATATGAGCCGCATAGAGGTCAAAGGCCCGGATCGTATCGTATTGAAAGGTGTATCCCGTAGCTTTTTCAAGTTTTTCACTGGAGACTATCCAGGGATGCCGTATGAGCAGAAGCATGGGACTGGGAAATTCGGTAAGCATGGACAGACGCAGCGCCCAGGCCAGGGTATTGAAAGGATACAGCAGAAGTGCCGGTAATGGCACGGGGATATTGCCGAGCCGCCGGGCCATGTCGTATACGCTCATGGCGCCCCGGGCGCCGACATTGAAGATGCCGCCTTTTCCTTTTTCCAGCATCATGATGATAATTTCCATTAGATCATCCTCGTGGACAAACTGCAGCGGCGTGGTTTTCCGGGGAAGGAACACCAGCTTTTTCCTGAGATGCCGGGCCAGGGGATTATCAAAACCGGGTCCCACCACAAAAGATGGGCGCAGAATAGTGGCCGTAATATGGGGATTCCGCACCATAAAATCCCTGAATATCTCCTCGATAATTCTTTTTGTTTTACTGTAGGTTATGCTGTCATTTCCCCGAAGCGAATCCTCCTCGGTAAGAGGCACGTGGTTGTCCCCATGAAACCCATAAGCCGTGGCGGAACTCGTGTAAAGGATGTGATGGACTCCCGCGGCTGCTGCCGATGCCAGGATATTCCGAGTGCCGTTTATATTGATATCCTCCATGTTTCTTTTGTCATGGGTGGGACTGAGAATAAAGGCGGCATGAATGATCGTATCGATGCCGTGTTTCCCGAGGATGTCATCTACGGGATGCCGGACGTCCCTTTCATAAAATATGAGTTTCGGGATGTCCCTGGGAGGCCTGTTGACATCAATGCCGACTATCTCATCCACTTTGTCACGGCGCACCAGCTCCTCCGCCAGCTTCATCCCTATGTACCCGGAAACCCCTGTTATGAACACTCGTCGCATGCCTGCCTCCCTTCTTTAATTATCTGACGATTCCCTGCAATCCAATTATCCGATTGTAAAAAATCAGAACCGATAAACGGTTTTAAGCTGAACAAAATGTCCTCTGGGAGTGTTTTCCGCATAGGCATCATAAAGATATGTAAGTGTAACGCTCAACCACGAAAAGCGGTAATAAAAATCAGCCCCCGGGGAAAGCTTTTCCCGGGCACTACCGCTTACACGTGTCCCATTCAGTTTTTTGTCCCTGCTTTTCATCCAGTTTACCGAAGGACCTGCTTTAAACTTTTCTGTGATATGGTAACCAATACATCCTTCCAGACGCAGCTCATCTCCCGGCGAAACACCCGTATCGTTATTTTTGAGCCTGAAATAATATTTTACGGCGGTATCAATGCTGAAGTTGCCCATTGTTTTGTACAGAAAAATCATGGGCGAGATGTCAAACTGATTGGAGCCGATATTGGCGGTTTTCGCTGCATCGTATTCCCCTGTGGGGAATTTCACAAAGAGCATCGGCAGAATATCAACCTGCTTCACCGGTAAAAAATAACCGGCTCCTATGCTCAAATCGCCCAGGCCGAAAGAATCCTGATCAAGTGAGCTGATTTTAGTGTAACCAAAAGGCAAAACTACGGTTGCCACAAAATCAGGTGAATAATAACAGAGACGCAGTATCTCCTGCGCGCTGAAGAGACCGAAGTCTTTATCAGTAACCTTTCCGCTTTTGTCCGTAGTCTCTCCGGCGTAACAGGCATACGTATAGGTAAGGAAATAAAAACCCTCTTTGGCCCGGGAGCCGTCATAAAAGTTCACGGCAAAGACATTATCAGGAAATACACTGATCAAACACAACACAGCGGTTAACAGAAAAATAGCCCGCTGCATTGAACTTTCGTTTTGCTGAACCGACGGCATGAGCACCTCCACATCACTAAATGCTTGTGTTACTGTTTTTGTTTTTGATATCGCCGATTTTCCGATGGATGCAGCTGAACGTAAAAAGAAAGAGAACGCTTACAAAAAGCGCCGCGAGATCCAGATATTTTATGCCGGCGAGCTTACTTATAATAGCAGTTGTTCCGCCGCCGACAATTGCCGCTAATGCTCCCGCGGAAGTTAATTTAAACCTGTCTTTGTAAAATCCGAAAAGTACAGGGATTATGACCCCGCCCGAATAAACCGTGTAGGCGAATAAAAGCGCACTGATTACTCCCTTCAGCAACAGTGCCAGCAATAATGAAAGTATACCCAGCAAAACTATTACTGATTTTGCGATAACAAGCATCTGTTTTTCTGATAATTTCGGTGATATATGCTTTACAATATTTACGGTGAATATAGTTCCCGCACTCATTATGCAGCTATCAGCAGAGGACATGGTAGCGCTGATTAATGCGGCAAGTATCAGCCCGCCTATCAGCGGCGGCAAGTGTTCTCTCAGTAAAGTCGGGAACACCTGTTCAGGCCTGATATCGGGGAAAAGTATGGAAGCACTCATGCCTGCAACGGTTATAAACAGTGCAAAGGGTATAATTATAAATGCCGACCAGAGAGCCGCGTTCCTTGCCGCTTTAACATCTTTAGCGCAGAACAGCCTCGAATACATGTCGGGCCCGGCTGCATAGACCAGCCCTATGACAAACAAATATGAAACAAGGTCCACTATGCTAAAACCGGAACTTACAGGGAAACTCAGTTTTTCCGCAGGTAAGGCATTGACAAGCCCCTCCCAGCCGCCGACTTTAGCCAGCATAATTACAAGGCAGCTGAATATGCCAAAAAAGATTACAATTGCCTGAAATATATCGGTCCTGATATCCGCCTGCTGACCGCCAATCAGAGTATAACTGACGAATATTATAGTAAATAGAATCATCCATGATGTAGTATCACCGATACCGGTAATACTTAATATCTGTCCCGTCGCTGCAATCTGTCCCGCTATAACACCGAGCCAGGCTATTATTATAAGTACGGAAATAACTACTGATACTGACGTTCCGTATTGCATTTCCACCAGTTGCGGCAGCGTGTATAAAGCATAGGATCTTATTTTTCCAGCAAAAAATAAACCAAGTATAATCAGCCCCCCGCTTCCTGCCAGCAGCCACCAGGCGCCGGTTATGCCGCGGCTGAAACCAAGCCCTGCCATGCCGACCGTTGCCGACCCGCCGATAATAGTGGCAACCAGTGAGCCGGTGATAAAGAGTGTGGTCCCCCTGCGTCCGGCTACAAAAAAACCTTCAGTACTGCCGGTGGTTCTCCTGCTGCTGATGCCTATGGTAATCATTATAGTGAAATATATGACTATGATGGCAAGGTAAATCATATTCAGACCCCTTATAAAATAATAATACCCGTAGTCAGTTTAAAGACTCGATTGAATCAGCGATGCGCTGCCTTCGGTAAGGAGCCGGTAAATCATCACTGGAAGAGTAAGCTCATACACCATAAGCCGGGGGCCCGCCAGCTCCAGGAAACTCAGCAGGTCTTCGTCATCGGTAATCAGATGATGTATTACAGGTTCTTCTTCTCTGTCGAGTGAACACCACTCGGGAGGACTGACAGAATAGTGCCCTGAGCAGGGCAGCGGCCGGACGGCATAAATGAGACAGGAATCCTGCTCGAGAAAAGGACAGGGAATGTTCATCTCAAGATACCGCATGGATAAAGGCCTGGTGACAGCTATAATATCATTAATCGGCATGGACGACGAAAAGGCGCGCATTCGGGTTTCATCGACGGTATTTGAGACATGGTAACCTTTGTTGTGCCATCGTTCGTAATTCTCGATGAATTTTTTCAACACTTTTTTTCTGTGATACAGGTAATCGACAATCACTATGCCGTGGGCCAGCGGCACGGCCACATAGTGAAAACAGCACCAGGTACACCCCTTCCGGCAGCTTATCTTCCCGCCTTTTGAGGCAAGCCTTTTTTCGAGAGCACTGTAACTGTTAGCGCGGGCCCGGATAAGAACTTCCCGGTACTGTCCGCAAAAGTCCCTGCGCCATGCTCCGTAGGAATCAGCATTTTCTTTCTCTTCAATTTTTTCAATGTGCCGATGAAGATGCTTTGTCATTTTTCTCCTGTTCGTCGCATCACAGTCGTTTCCACCTTCTAATAACAGTTTTTTATTTAGCCAGGCTCTCCTGCCGAATTGATTCGAGAAACGCGGGCAGGACAGCATTTTCCACCCACTTGATATCTATATCTCCCGCGATAAATTCAGGCTGCTTGATCACGAACTGCAGGAAGGGAATATTCGTTTGAATGCCTTCTATTTTAAATTCCTCCAGCGCCGTTTTCATGTTCGCCAATGCTTCCTCGCGGTTATTACCCGTTGTAATCAGCTTGGCCAGTAATGAATCATAGTAGGGACTGATGGTGCAGCCTTCATGACAGTGTGTGTCTATACGAACAGAATTGCCGCCGGGCAGGACAAAACAGGTTATGTCGCCGGGAGACGGCATGAAATCGTCTTTAGCGTCCTCAGCCGTTATGCGACACTCTATAGCATGTCCCTTGAATTTAATATCCTCCTGATTCAGAGAGAGGGGTGATCTAAAACCGATCCGGATCTGTTCCTTGATCAGATCTATGCCGGCGATCTCCTCGGTAACGGGGTGCTCAACCTGAATACGGGTGTTCACTTCCATAAAATAAAACTCATTCCGGTCTTTATCGACCAGGAACTCCACCGTGCCCGCACTGTTGTAACCGATACTGGAAGTAAGAGCCACGGCCGCTTCCAGGATGTTATTCCGTAAATCATCAGGAAGATTGTGCGGAGAAGCTTCTTCAATTATTTTCTGGTGACGCCGCTGAGTGGTGCAGTCGCGCAGTCCCACGTGGATAACTTTTCCGAAAGCATCTCCGATTACCTGCACTTCCACATGCCGGGCATTCTGCACATATCGTTCTACAAACAGAGTTGCATCGCCGAAGGCCTGCAGCGCTTCATTGGACGCCATATGAAAGGCATTTTTCAGGTTTTTTTCATCCATGACGATACGCATGCCCCGTCCGCCGCCGCCGGCGGCCGCCTTTAGAATTACGGGAAACCCTATTTTCCGAACTTCAGCTTCTACGTCATCTAAGCCGCTCAGGCCGCTGCTGCCCTCGGTCATGGGCACATTGCTTTCCTTTGCCAGGCTTCGCGCGCGTATTTTATCGCCCAATTGCCTCATGGTTTCCGATCGCGGACCTATAAAAATGATACCATTCTTTTCACATGCTTCCGCCAATTCCGGATTTTCAGCAAGAAATCCATATCCCGGGTGAATTGCATCGGCGCCTGTTTCTAAAGCGGCATTAATAATCTTCTGTATATCAAGATAGCTCAATGCGACCTGGGGAGGGCCGATACAGACGACTTTATCGGCCAGTGAGGCTCCCATGCTTTCACTGTCAGCTTCTGAAACGACCAGAACGGTCTCTATGCCAAGATCCCTGCAGGCCTTGATAACGCGTACGGCAATTTCTCCTCTGTTGGCAACGAGCACTTTCCTTTTTTTCATAAATCCCTTCCCCTCGAAATTTTAGATTAATGGCTCTTCCCGGATTCTTTGGAGCAGCCCCCCCCTTTTTTGGTTTTTGGGGGATCGCATAAAATCCCGGCAATTTTATCAGGCTGGCGGCCATGGTTCACAGCCGCCAGCCTGGATATCCGCTCCCGGATTGACAGGATTATCACTCCGGCTTGATAAGCATCAATACGTCACCCTTTTTCACCAGCTTTCCGCTCTCCGCAAGAATCTTCTCTACCTTTCCCTTGACACCCGCATTAACGGACCGAAAACATTTCATTATTTCCATTAAGCATACCACGGTATCTTCATTGACCTGATCACCTTCCTCCACATACGGAGGTTCTCCAGGACTGGGTCGACGATAAAAAACACTGTTTACCGATGCTTCAATAGGCACAAGGCCATCTGAATTCACTGTACTCATATAATTTTACCTCCGGATTTCTTATGTAAATTTTCTCTATAAATACTTTTTATACACATCAGGCCCACCCGGCATAACGTCTTTCATCGCTTCACCCAGCAAAATCAAATGCAGGGTGTAATCTTCGTCTGAAACATCAGGTGAAAGGCCCAGCTTTCTCTTTATGTCTTCAACCGATGGTTCCGAATTTACATAGTCGACGATATTAGCAGCCTTTTCTTTAATCTTCTGGGCCTGGGGAAGGCTTAAAAGCCTGTCTTTGAGATTCTGATCCATATCGGCAATACAGGAATCTTCTACACCGAAAAGACCGGCAGCATGCTCGACCATAGCGTCGATGCATTGCTCCCAGCGTCCCAGTTGCACATTAAGAACGGCCTGAGTCACAATGTACTGCGAAAACGGGGTAATCATGACGGGATCCCCCATCTCTTTCAGAATACACGGAATTTCCTCCAGCACGTCCTGCAGCTTTTCCGGAATGCCTAATTGTTCAAGCTGTGTTCTCGTGTTGGAAATGACTCCCCCGGGAATCTGGTGCTTATAGTATGTCAGGTCGAAGGGAAGAGGGTGATTGTTAACGGGATGGCCAAAGGCCTTGCCGATTTCCGTCAGACGCTCCGAAGCGACATTCAGCTTGTCCACATTGATACCGTGTTTTATACCGAGCTCCTCGGCGTTGCGGATGATATCGAAGACGTTAGGGTGCGAAGAGCTGTATGCCAGCGGCGGAACACAGGTGGATATTATTCTGACACCCAGCTCCATGGCCACTGTCGCGTTATAGGTATGCAGGCCGTTCATGCCGTGAGCATGCAACTCGAGAGGTATGCCGCCCGCATTCTTCTGCATGGCGGGGATAAGGGTCCTGAGACGCTCCGACGTCAGCAGTCCGTCCACATCCTTGATACACAGGCTTTTCGGCTTGTATTTCTCAACGACTTCCTTAACCTGAGCGGCATAAAACTCGTCGTTATGCCGGGAGCCATGACCGATGGCAAAATAGGGTATGGTTTCTATCCCAATTTCCCGAAACATGGGAAATATAAACGGGAATTCATTTTTGATCTCATCCCGGGTACAGCAGATGCACGCAGCTTCGTTAATGTTGGGCAGCCATCTTTTTATCTGATTATAACAGGTCTTTACCACTGTTCTATTCTCAGGCGGTGTCGTGACGGTTACCATCTGACCCATGGTGGTTAATCTGATATTCGAATCCGAATTCTTGAGCTTTTCCCTGAACATGTCATACATAAGCCTGGGATCTTCTTTAAAAAAGCGTGCGCTGATCAAAGGCTGTGCGCCATGCCATGGCCCATTGATGGAGTAATAACCGGCTTCGGCGATATCACCGAGAACCGGCTCTATCATGTGATAGCTCATCATCATTCCCCACAGGCTCTGTGTGCCATCGCGCAGTGTCTCATCGACAATCTGTAACGGACCATTACTACCGGCAGAACTTACTGTTTTTTCTTTAATCATAAAACTCTCCTCCCCCTTAAAATTTGTAATATTGAACGTTCGTTTTACCGAACTGCACGCATGGCTATATACCGAAACCGGAAAGTATGACAGGTTTCCCCGGAATTTTCAGTCTTTTTTCAAAAGAGAGGTGATCGAGCGTGTAAAGGCTTCCACGGCCCATTCACTGGAATGAGATTCGGGATCGAGGTACCATCTTACAGCTATTCCGTGATATATTGATGATATTGTACGGGCCGTATCGTCAGGATCCATTTCAGGAAATATTCCCGTTCTTATTCCTTCAGACACTGCTTCACGGAGAATCGAAACCCAGTTCAGAACCCACTCGTGAAACATCTTCCGGTATTCAGCATCTCGTGAAGACATGGCCATACAGTCCATCAACAATGGATATCCCAGGTTCACTTCGGGATCATCCCAGTTATAGAGCCACCCGAAGGATAAAAGTTGACTAAGGGGGTCAGAGCACTCACTCAAGGTCTCCTTGCTGCGCCTGAATATACGGACGAAAAATTCTTTGAAGGCCTCTTTGCAAAGGATATCCTTGCTTTTGTAATAATACGCGACCCCTCCCTTTGACATTCCAGCCTGTTTTGCAATATCATCAAGGGTAACATTGGCGCTTCCTGTTTCTGAAATTTTTATAAGGGCTGCCTGCAGAATCTGGGCTTTTCTGAGGTCCTCAAGTTCCAGGTTTATGTTTATTGCTGAACTACTATACATATTCAATATATCCTTTTTGTACAAGTGTCCGACTGTCCGGATTTTTAACCGACCGGCTGGATTTTGTCAAGAAATAATTTTACAGCAGAAAATTAATTGGAACCACTAAATAAGAGTCTTCCCTGATTGTCAGTTAATCTTTGCGCATGCCAGCCTGGAAAAACGGTTCACCAGACTGCGGGGCAGAATGCTGTTTAGCATTCTGTGAAGAATGTGGTGCTTTAATCCGGGAATGTATACCTCTTTGCCTTTGATAAAGGCCTTAAAGCCTTTTCGGGCCACCTCATCAGGTCGGGCCATTCCGGCCATTTTAAACCACCGAACTTTTTCGGGAAACCCGCTGCTGTGAAGCAGAGGTGTTTCCGTATAGGGCGGATTCAGTGTGCATATCTTAACCCCGGGACCTCGCAGTTCTTCAGATACTGCCTCGCTCAGGCTCTGGATAAATGCTTTTGAAGCGCCGTAGACTGCCTGATAAACCGCAGGCTGGAAGGCTGATACTGAAACCACATTGAGAATACGGCCTTTTGCCGCGATTATATCAGGCAGGGCCAGGTGCATAAGTTTCATATATGCAAGGACATTCAGCTTTAAAATCATTTCCTGTTTAGTCAGTGTGAGATTTCCGAATTCCCCGTAAGCCATTATACCCGCATTGTTTACGAGAATATCTATCCCTGTCGCGCTTTTCTTGACAGATGAAAAAAATTGCTCTGGACCGCTTTCCGATGTCAGGTCAACGGAAAAAATCCCCGGGGCCGAGCCGTATTTTTTCCCGATAAGATCTGCCAGCCCGGCAAGAGATTCAACTTCTGAAGGATGAGAACCCAGATAGAGACGGGCGCCCGCTTCGGCAAAACATAAAGCCAACTCCCTGCCTATACCTGATGAAGCCCCGGTAATAATAGTATTTTTTTCTTTGACACTGAAAATCGCCATGACGGCCTCCCCTTATTTTTCATCTCAGACATCTTCCACTGGGATTACAAACCGATGAGTCTTTCGGATATCCCCGAGGCCAAAGTACATGTTTACTGTTTGAACACTACACGTGTACAATTTAACATTTTTGCACATCATTCCGACTGTTCGGATTTTTATCCGACTAATTGGATTTTGTAAAGAAAATTTTTCATTTGTTTTGTGTTTTTAGTGTTTTTTTTGCTGCTCCTATACTTTTTTGAGAAGATACGGCGAGCGGTCAGAGCATTGTTCTGTGGGTAACTATTGGAAATGGTAAACGGTTTTGAAGCGGACACAATGCCCTTGCTGATGAAACTTACCGGTTACGCAGCGAAACATCTCCACTGATTATTTTCTTAATTACGCCGCTGCCGGTTTCAACCAAAAGGGCCCCATCTTCATCAATATCCACGGCTGTTCCGCTGATCTCCCACGTGTCATCAAACACCCTTACTTCAGAACCGATAGTGTTGTTCAGTTGTTTCCATTGATGTAAGATCGGGGAAAATCCATTAACAATGAATTCTTTATAAATATCTTCAAACCGTGACAGCAAACATCGTATTAATTCCACACGGGAAATCTCACCGCCCGATTGTTCCCTGAGAGATGTGGCGGTGCTTCTTATTGATTCAGGCAGGCTTTGCATGCTGGTATTTACGTTTATGCCGATTCCAAGAATAATATAGTTAACTCTGTCTGCTTCGCAATTTATCTCTGTCAGGATTCCCGCAACCTTGCGGGTTCCGATCATGATATCATTCGGCCATTTAATCTTTGACTGTATGCCCGCGACCTGTTCAATTGTTTTTATCAGGGCTACGCCGGCTGCCATGGGCATCCGGGCAACATGAAGCGGATTTATATCAGGCCTCAGCACTAAAGATATATATATGCCCCCTCCTGAGGGTGATATCCAGTTTCGCCCTCTTCTACCTCTACCCGCCAGCTGCTTTTCAGCAATTACCGTGGTTCCCTCTATCGCTCCTTCGCGGGCCAGTTTCTCAGCCATGTCCTGGGTGGAGGTTGCTTCGCGTAAGTATACAAGTTTTCCGCCAATGATATCGGTATTCAAACCGGCAGTTATTTCTTCGGGAACGACCTGGTCGGCAGAGTGGACGAAGGGATGGCCTGATGGCGGCGTTAAATCAATGAGGCGGCAATTCTGCGGAGTTCCCTCATACTTTACCATACCGCACTGCGCGATATCAGGCTGACTGACTGTTTCCTCAAGGGAAACGGTTTTTTCATGACGCGGAATTTTTAAAATGATTTTTCCCACAAAAACCCATTTTAACTGACAAGGACTCTCTTTACCGTAATCAGTGTATGAAACGATTTCTTGTGTGTCAATAGTATTTTGCCGCGGGATGCAGTGCGCAGCGCCGGCAACCGCACCTTTTCCGCATCAATCTTGTACAGTGCTTTGTTTTACAGGATTAACTTTATTGCAACTAATTTCCTCTCCGTGTCCTCTCCTTCGGGAGTCAGGGGTTTGACTTTTTGATGCTTTCAATGAAGCGATTGACATTTTCCCTGTACAGGGTCCTGTAATCAACAGAATGAAGAATGGTTTCCCGCAGCTTTTTTAACTGGAGATAACCGTGGATGGCGCTCCAGAACATTATGGAAACATGACGGGGTGTGGCAACCGCGATCTCTTTTCTTTCCATTCCCCACTGAATGACATCGTCGAGTATGGACAATATCCTGTTCCCATGACCGTCGATCTGCTGCTTCAGGTTCGCGGGGAAGAGCCGCTCTGGAGAGGTGAGAAAATAGTTAAGGATATCGAAATAATCCTTATATGTTTCACTGAATTCGAAATAGGCATCGGCGATACAGTGAAGCCTGGCCTCGCAGGAATCGTCCCTGGCGGCCTTGTCCCTTATCAGCGTATGAAGTATCTCAAGCCCCTCCTCCTGGAGGGCGATATATATTTCCTCCTTGCTCTTGAAATAGAAATAAATGAGCCCGACGCTCAGTTCCGCCATCTTCGCGATTTTATTGACGGTCGTGCCGTTCAGACCCTTGTCAAAGAGCAGATGCCGCGCGGCACCCAGTATCTGCCGTCTCCGATCTTCCTTTTCACGCTCGCGGCGTTCCTTTGATCCCATACTTCATGCTTATCCGATTCCGGTCTCAGCGCTCAAGCTCTTTTTTAAAATTTTTGATGATGATTTTTTCATACAGTGAAGGAAAAAGCCGGTTCACGAGATATCCCGCCTTCCCTGACAGGGTGAGCACCAGGATGGGGCTTCTTTTCATCACGGCACGGTACAGCTTCTCCGCCACATGATCCGGGCTGTCCTGTTTCCCCATCGTTGACTGGGCATGCCGCGTAATGCTGCCGTCGGCGTCCAGGGCTCGCAACTGAAGGTTCGTCCTGGTGAAGCCGGGACAGAGCATGAGGATATTCACGCCCAGGTGCGATACTTCCGTGCGGAGGCTCTCAAAAAGACCGTGCAGGGCATGCTTGCTGGCGCTATAGCCCGTCCTTCCCAGGAGAGGACCCAGTCCCGCTATGCTCGATGTCACCACGATGGTTCCCTTTCGTTCAATGATGCTTTCAATGGCCGCCTTGGTGCAGTTGAGGGAACCGAAAAAGTTCACTTCCATGACCTTCCGGTATACCGAGACTTCCGTATCCCTGAAGGAGCTCCGCTGCGTAATCCCGGCATTATTGACGAGGATATCGATACCGCCCGTTTCGTCTATTATCTTCCTCATCGCCTCATGGCAGGCCTTTTCGTCGGATACGTCGCAGGATACGGCCATGGCTGATATTCCCATGTCTTCCAGGTCACGCTTCATTGCCGCCGCATTTTCACCGTCCATATCGACAATGACGATACGGGCTCCCTCACGTCCGAACTTCCGCGCGATGGCTGCGCCGATACCGCTGGCACCGCCCGTTATTACTGCTGTTTTTCCTGTAAGTTTTGCTTTCATTCAATATTTCCAATAAATATCTATATAAAAGTCAGATATATTCCCCTGCCGCATCCCGGCGTACACAGGTAATGTGCGGCATGGATTCTTTGTCGCCGCCCCTGGAAGGGGCTGTATATCCCCATTTTATTCATATAGTTACAACCCCCTCCGGGGGTGGCGACTGCCAATCTATCAAGGTCAACTATTGATTCGCCGGGGGAAACCCCTTTTTATTTTCTATGCCTTATACCCTCCCAGGTTCGCCAGGGCGATACTGCCGGGACTGACCGTGGTGGTGTCGGTCATGACATTGATACAGGCCGTCTTCCCCGATGCAAAGGCCTTTTCCAGGGCCGGCCTGATATCCGCCGGTTTTTCCACGTAGAGGCCCAGACCGCCCAGGGCCTCCACCATGCCGTGATAATTGACCTTGCCGATGAAGGTTCCATTGGGAATCGCATGTCCCATGCGGATCTCCTGGCTGTGCCTGATCATGCCCCAGCCCTGATCATTGCTTATCACCGCTACTACCGGCAGTCCCTTTCTGATAGACGTCTCGAATTCCATGAAGTTGAACCCGATAGCCCCGTCCCCCGACATGAGGAGAACTCTCTTATTCGGATACAGGAGTTTTGCAGCGTTGGCATAGGGAAGTCCCACGGCCAGGCTGCCGTACAGCCCGTAATCGAGATAATGCCCCCCCCTGCGCATAGTCCTGGTCATACCGCACCACGTGGCTGTATCACCGCCGTCTGCTATGACGATATCGTCCTGGCCGTTCATGAATGTATTGATTTCCCAGGCCAGTCTCAGGGGATGAATGGGAACAGTGTCGCTCTTCCAGTTCAGCATGGCAAGCTTTTTACCTTCCGCGTCCTTCGCGGTCAGTTCCTTCACCCATGGCTTGAATTTTTCCGCCATGGAAGTTTTCTTTTTCCCCGCGAGCCGCAGGCACTCCTCCAGAAGCGACCGGATATCGCTCACAATGGGCACATCGATGGACCGGTTTCGGCCGATCTCTTCGGGCAGAATATCAACCTGCACCATGCGCGCATTCCGGTTATAAATACCTCCGAATATGTTAAAAAGACTCAGGCGGGTCCCGAGAATTATCACCAGGTCTGCGTTCAGGCTGGCATGCATGGCCGATCCCGGGCGTATGGCCAGGGATGATTCGAAGCAAAGTTTATGCGTATCGGGAACCACACCGCGGCCCATGGCAAAGGTGTAGAGCGGCGCGCCGGTCTTTTCGATGAAATCTTTCAGGACCGTTTCACTGCCTGAATACCAGACACCGCTGCCGCCGATTATCATGGGCCGTTTTGACCTGGACAGAAGATCGATGATCTTTTTTGCTCCTGCCAGGTCCACGGGCCGTGATTCCATGACCGTCATGGGGCTTACGGCCTTTTCCGCATCGATTTTTGCGTTGAGCACATCAACGGGAAGTTCCAGGTACACGGGCCCGGGCCTTCCGCTTTCGGCAATACGGTAGGCCATGTCGATATATTCGGGAATGCGTTCTGTTTTATGACAGACAAGGGCCTTCTTCACCATGGGCTCGATCACCGGGGCCTGCCGCATATCCTGGAGATCCAGTTTTTCCCTGGTTTCCAGGCCGACACACCCGGCGATGAGAACAATGGGAGCGTTGGAGAGACTGGCGCTGGCTATCCCCGTCAACGCGTTGGTGAATCCCGGGCCCGCCGTAACCATGACCGTGGCCGCCTTCCGTGTCATGCGGGCCGTTGCCTCGGCCATGAAAACGGCGGCCTGTTCGTGGCGCGTATCGAAGAGCTCCACGCCGGTATTTTCCAGGTGCTGATAGATGGGTGTTATGTGGCCGCCGCTGAGCGTGAATATCTTCTCTACTCCTCTTGCCACAAGGGCTTCCGCTGCAAGCTGTCCTCCCGTAATCTCGTTCATGATATTCCTCCGGTTTTTACAATTCCATGAGCTGCCCGCCGCAGACATTGATGGTCTGGCCGGTCATGTAAGATGAATCATTTGAAGCAAGAAAGGCGACGACGCTTCCCACTTCTTCAATGGTGCCCAGTCGTCCCTGCGGTATGGTTTTTATCATTTCCTTCTCCCGTGCTTCCACGGTTGAATTCAGCAGTTTCGCCTCAAGGCCGAACCGCCATTTCTCCAGGTCCGTGTCGATCTGCCCGGGACATACGGCATTGACCCGTATGTTCATTCCTGCCAGTTCCCGGGCCATGACCCTGGTCAGCATATTGATCCCGGCCTTGGCCACGGCATAGGCGCCGTTCAGGAGAGGCGCAACTTTGGCGGCCCTTGACGATGTATTGACGATACTTCCCGGGCTTCCCGTCATAAGAGGCAGCACCGCCCTGGTTATCCGGAAAGCGCCGTGAAGGTTGACATCGATGGTTTTGAGCCACAGATCTTCATCGTAGGTATGAAAGGCGGCCGGAACCCCAAAGGAAGCTCCCGCGTTATTGCAGAGAATATCAATGCGCTGAAACTCTTTTTTTATCGCCGCGATCATTGCCGCTATTTTTTCGTTATCGGTGACATCCACATCAACGGCAAGAGCCCTGACTGAATATGTCTCGCGCAGCAAGGCGCAGATCTCTTCCATTTCCCGCCGCGCGCCTGCTCCCGTTTCAGGATCTCCCGGGGTCAGAGCCCCCAGGTCGGCGATAATAATGTCGGCTCCCCGGCCGGCCAGACTTTTGGCAATACCAAAGCCGATACCGGTTTTTTTGCCGGCCCCCGTAACGAGAGCAGTTTTCCCTGCCATATCATCTTTCATGGATAATCCTCCCAATTAATCATGATTATCTTGACAATTTTATTTATATGTTTTATATTTGAATAGTATTCAACTATTGTTATATTGTCAATTATTAATTAGATACGATAGCGCGAAAACCATGACCAGCAAGAGTTCATATGAACTGATCTACGGATACCGGCACTGTTTTAAGGAAAATGTGTATACGGCGGGATATGTGCGCACCAGAAAAGAAGCGCGGGAATGGGCGGATCAGGGAAACCGGGGAATCATTTCCGTCCCCCGCCCCCCTGATGAAGAAAGTATATCCTGTCCGGCTCTGAGCTGCCCCCTGAAGGGACAGAGCCCCTGGTTTAATTACCGCAAGTTATAGCAAAGATATATTACAACTGAATAAAAAACTAATTGATCCAGATCAGGTACCTCAGTTTTTCCTCCAGGGAATCCTGGCCCAGGTCAATTTCATTTTTCATTTTCATAAGCCGCAGGGGCAGCCGTGAGGCTTTTTTATCATAGGCATAGAATTTCCCCCAGATGCCTTCAAAGAATCCATCGAGGTAGCCGATGGACATGAATGCCACGGTTTTATTCACTTCAATATCAATATCTTTGGGATTATTGAGCATTCCACCCACATCGAAGTACCCCTTGGGATGCCATTCCGTTGATATCTGGAAAAAACTCATGAGGTCCGATGCCTTCAGGGACTCCCTTCCGGTGACGATCAGTTTCAGGTCCGAAAGAATATTTTCCCAGGCCTCGTAAAGTTCTTCCGTAACGGGAAGCGGCAGGGCCGTTCTCTTCTGCCGCGGATTGGGAATCCATTCATTGTCATCATCACTTTCAGCAAGATATGCTTTTCGCGCGGCGCCGGAAAAGGCCAGTCCCTGGAGAATGGAGTCCCGGGCATCGCGTACTTTTTTCGGTTTTATCCGTATTGAAATTTTACCCGTATCATCGACGCTCTGCAGGGTTGTTTTTATATCATTCCAGTCAAAGGCCATGGCCCCCTGCACCACGGCGCGGTGAAAATGGATATAGGCCATGGCCCACAGCACATCACCGTGATCAAAATGGACTTCGGGCCTGCGGCGCGGATCCCCTTCAGGTATATCTCCTCCCTGCCCGTCGTTTTCAACTTCGAGAAAGGCCTGGTCCTCATCGGCATAAACGCCGTCCTGGTTCCAGTCGAAATGCCATAATGCCGGTGTCAGGGCTATCTTCATATCCTTATGCTTTGAAGCGGTCTCCAGGTCGGCCATTATGGCTTCCAGGCGTTTATCCGTTTCCTGCAATTTATCCTGTATTATTTTTATATTGAAGTCATCATCCTGTTCAAAGTCACTGAAGTTGGTATTGAAAAACCGGTACAGGTCCATGCTCATGCTGATATATCTTTCAATGGCGCGCAGGAGAGCCGCGTAGGGATTGGCACTGTCGCGGGAAAGAATATCCCCCGTTTCCCGTTCAACGCCCTGGAGGTCGCCGCGGTTGAGAAGTTCAAGAACGCCTGTCACTTTCTCCTTTCGTTCCTGCGGGGGGACCGTACTGCAGGAAAGTGTCGCGATTACAAACAATGATACGATAATAAATACAATTTTTTTCATGTGATACCCCTGTATCGGTAATTATTGATTATTGGCGCCTCTGGAACTTAATTTTCGAGGTGCCCTTATGACTCTGCCGCCGCGGTATTAAAGCGGCTGAAAAATTTCCAGAAGTTAACAAGAAAGGACGCCGATACGATGCACCATATGGTGAATATGGCTGCGGGAATAGCCACCTCGGCGGAAAAATGCTGGAGCGCCAGCACCACACCCAGCCCGGCGTTCTGCATGCCTATCTCGATGGAAAGGGTTTTTGTTCTTCTGAAGTCATACCGCGCCGCTTTCCCGGCAAGAAATCCCAACACCATTCCGGTCAGGTTATGAAAGACCACGGCCCCGAATATGAGGGCTGTCGCCTGCCCCAGGTTATCCCGGTTGGCCGCCACGACATAGGAAGTAATCACCACGATGGCCAGGACTGAAATCGTGGCGGGTCCGTCGTGGAGTTTTTTAACAACAGCGGGAAACATCCTCCGTATGGCAAACCCCGCCAGGAGCGGAACAACCACGGTGTATATGATTGTTATGAACATGCTTATAAAAGGAATGGGTATATATTTCCCCGCCAGGAACAGCGTTATCAGCGGCGTCAGCACCGGCGCCAGGATCGTTGCCACGGCCGTGAGTGAAACAGAATAGGCCACGTCGCCGTCGGAGAGGTATGATATTACATTGCTGGTCATGGCCCCGGGCGCCGCGCCGGTGAGGATAAGGCCCACGGTGATTTCATCGGAAAGGTTGAACAGCCACGACGTCACCAGGGCCAGGAGCGGCATGATGGTGAACTGGCACAGGTTTCCATACAGAATCTGCCATGGCGACCGGATGATGTTCCGGTAATCCTCTTCGGTGATGACCAGGCCGATGCCGAACATGGTGATGGCGAAAAAAACATTTATGTACGATTTCACCGAAAGAAACAGGAAGGGAAACTTATAGGCGATAACGGCAAAGATAAGGACCCAGAGAGAAAGTTTCGTATTGATAAATTTGAGCACTTTGTCCATCTGATGCTTTCTCCACTGACTGATACGTCACTTTTTTAAAGCCGATTTGCTGAAGCAGTGAATAATACCGGCAGGTGAAACTGTATGTCAACATGTTTTACTGAAAAAGATATAACGGGGAGAATGGCCCCCGGCAAATATATCTGCTCCCTACATTCAATTCATAGCTGCCACCCCCATAGGGGGTTTATAGTATTAAAATATTTCACTCTTTCCAAATTTTTAGGAAGATCACAAGAAGACCACGAAGAGCGCGAAGTTCCGAAAGGGCATGAATGGATATTTTAGATTTCCAGACTATCAGAAAGCAGTTGGATAGAAATTTATTTTCCTGTAGGCTTTTTTTTAAACCCCTGTTTGCGCCTTTCGCATGCTAAAAGTACCACCACTATCGCATTGTTTATTATTTTTTGACTTACCCTTCGCGGCCTTCGCGTTCTTCCTGTGAATTTATCTTCGCTTTTTAAAAATTTCTTATACTCGGATTGACACAAAGCCATCAATAATGCTACAGTGGCCCGCATGAATAAGCGCTACACCTATATCGACGCCCTGCGCGGTCTGGCCGTGATCCTCATGGTACAGCAGCACCTGTTGACCTGGCTCTGGCATAAGAAGTGGCTCTCCTATGCCATGACCTTCCCGGACCATCCCGTCATGGTGTGCCTGAACTTTGCGGGAAATTTCGCCGCGCCGCTTTTTCTCCTGCTCGCGGGAATGGGTTCGGCGCTCTACCTGGGCCGGGAAGGAAACAGGGGTCAGAGCCTGATAAAACGGGGACTCTTCATCCTGGGCTGCGGATATATCCTGAATCTTCTTACACCTCACTGGTTCGCCCCCGGATCGTGGTATGTGCTCCACACCATGGGCCTGTGCCTCATGATGGCGCCCGTGCTGAACCGCATAAAGACCATGCACCTGCTGATTCTCGCGGTTTTCGCCGTCATATGCGCCGCTCTCCTTCAGACCATGCTGGGAACGCCCCTTCTCCTGAACAACAGCCACATGAACAACGCGGCTATGACAGGCGGCCTGCTGCGCCTTGTCTTTGCCGAGGGACATTTTCCCCTCTTCCCCTGGCTGGCCTTTTTCCTCATGGGCATCGTGTCACTGCGCTGGATAGAAAATAATTCTTTGGAAAAACTGGTACTGGCAGCCGCAGCCTTCATGCTGTCGGGAATCGTCCTCATAGCCCTGTACCGGCACGGCCATGCCTTTGCCACCTACGGCACCTTTTTCAGACTATTCGCCTGGCTGCCCTATTTTTATCCGGCACTGCCGGCACTTTCTTTCCTGCTGCTGGGGATAGCCCTGTTTCTGCTTTTTCTCTTTTATGTCATGAGAAACGGGCTGAAGGGAAAGATCTCCGGGGCTCTGACCCTCACAGGCAGGTCTTCACTCACCTGGTTCATGGTACATATTGTCCTTTTTAATGAAGTCTTGAGGATGATAGGACTGCACAGGACATTTTCTGCCGAAGCCGCACTGCTGATAACAGGTATATTTATATTCATACTGATGTATTTATCTGCACTGTGGGGCAGGATTGAATTCAAATATGGTTTCGAGTGGCTGATGCGCAAATTGATACGATAATATACATATCGTTATTGACATAACAGCAGTTATTCTATTGATGACTCTATTATGGCTTTAATACATTCAGAGGTAATTATGAAACATTCTATCAGGCTCTTTATTTTCTTTCTTTCGATAATGACCATGTATTGCGGTGGAACCGGCGGCGATGATCCGTCGAATACTTTTAATTATAAGTGGTTTCCCCGACACGCAGAAGACCAGAATATAGAAGGATCTACTGAATGGTCTGCATTGATTCGTACTTTTATGATAGCTGGAAACGATAAAGGACAATCCGTAATATTAAATACTATTGGCAACTCATTGAATATACAATGTTACGAGCATGGGCTAGCAACCGGTCCAGTTGTCAGTATAAGCATGACATCTCAATATTCAGGCATGTGCCTCCAGACTGTCGACATGGACAACAATGGAAACATATATATATCCACATTTCAATATTATACATCAGGTTCTACAACGTACCGCTATCTTCGTATATTTTCCATGCAGTTCGGGGATAACAGCATCGAACTTCTTTATACTATTACTGGAAATCAGGCAGCAGGGAGTTCAAATCACACATCCTACATAGACAATGATATCTATACATTTGTCGCCAGCTCCGGTACAGGCGGACCTGTTGCGGTAATAAAACAGCCCGGAAAGCCTGTTATTTCTCAAAATATTTTATCGGGAAGCACCATGGCTGGAGGATTCCAGGTTGTCAGGGCAGGCGGCATTATTAAAATATTTTTTTCCTCACGCAACCAGATACTTGAAGCTGACTATGATATGTCAGCTGATTTATGGAATGTACCGGTTGTTGACAGCGACTATATTTTCATGTGGTCCGGCACTGCATATACATATTCTATTTATACAAGTCTTGCGGCTGTAAAACTTAAAAATGGCCAGATTCATATTTTCTTTAATTCAGTCCCTTCTAATACCACGGATCAAAATCAATACATATTTCACCTATATCATGATGGCAGCGACTGGATCGGTCCTGCTGATTTCGATGATACATTCAGCAGTTCTATAGTCCCGTTCAGCACATACGGCCATACACATATCCGGGCAGCGGCATTAAATAATAAAATCGCCGTCTCTTACGACAAATATATCAATTACTATGATGGAACCGAATGGACAGGAGAGCACTCCATAACGCTTATCGGCCATAATTACAATCTTTTCATGACATACCCTTTCTTTGACTATGGAACAGGCAACCCCATGGCCGTACGGATGACAGGTTATAGCTCTCTTTTTAATATATCTTATTTCGATGGAATATGGAATGAACCGCAGTCTACGGATGATGCCGACTTTATATTGAGCCCCCTTACCACTTCGGTATATAATGGTCAGCTCTGGTTTTCAGCGTATCAGTCAAAAAATGGAAAAATTTATACGTTACATCTCGACTATAAAGATTCCACTGACAGAAAGTATTATACGGCGGCATTCTCCGACCAGGAAGAATTGCCATGACAGAGTGTGCTCCCCCGGTAAAAGTACACAAGCAATAATCCCAATTTGTATATGTTTATTTATGCAATAGTCACTCCACAAAAGAAAAAAATTACACTTTTCTTCTTTTGTGGAGTTAGTATATTTAAGCAGGATAATGCATTTTATACTTTACAAATGCTGTGATATCATAGCATTCATATCGTATATGATCACCAGGAGTTAACCAATGAAAAAAAACGTGATTTTATTTATTATAATCAACACCGTCATAATAACCTCTGCCTTTCTGTTCACCAATTGCTATAATGACGATACGGCCATTGTAACGATACGCCTCGAAAGGAACGACCTGGCTTCATTTAAACAGGAAAAACCTAAACCGCTGATCGACAGGATTCTGGGATTCTTCAGTACGCCTGCTTTTGCCGGAAGCTGGCAGGACGTTCGGACTGATTTAAGTTATACCGTCACGGCATCAGATATGGAAACCATTCCTCTGACACCCATTCCTTCCGGAACAACTCAATTCAGCATAGAAGTACCAGCAGGCTTGAATCGTCAGTTTACAGTAACTGCGTTTTATGATGTATGGGGCCATAATGTCTGGGGCGGACAGACAATCGCAAGCCTCACTGCAGGTCAGGAATCAGTTATAAATATAAAAATGATCCCCATGACAAACATGACTGCTTATAGTTCCACTGGAACCGTGTATTTAAGCTGGACTGCCATACTATCCCAGTATAATTTTTCACGATACATAATCTACAAGTCTACCAATGCGAATGGACCTTATACTGAACTGAAACGTATTTCACTGTATTCAGCTCAAAATGACACTGATACCAATGTAATTTCAGGAACTGTATATTATTATCGTATTGCTATTGAAAGTGATGCTGATGGCATGGGAGTAATGAGTGATATTGCTTCAGTCACAGCAATGTGAGGAAAATACAACTGAGTTTATAAAAATAGTCTCATAAAGGTATTACAACCTATGAAACACAAAACCATATCTACCATTACAACGGCATCACTTCTCCTTACATGCCTCACCTTCTTCACCGGCTGCTTCTCCGGCGACACAGCCATGGTCACCATTCACATCGAAGGCAGAAACACTGCCACTACAGAGCATCCAGTTAAGGCGAAGTCGCTTATTGACCGGTTTCTCATGCTTTTCAGTTCTCCGGCCTATGCATGGTCCTATACACCCGACACTTTACTCATTCAAATAACCGGAATGGAAGATGTCTATTTTGAAAGTTTTCCTCTCGACACAAACACATTTAGTTATGAAGTCTCCGCCGGTGTACCGGTTACCATTACTGTAATCACCGAAAACTACGATTCTGGTAAAAACTGGATTGCCCGGACAACAGTGAATCTGACACCCGGACAGGAAGCGGATGTAGTAATGAAAATGATTCCTGTCACAGCCTTGACAGAAGTATATAACAACGGGGAGTATATGAGCGTGGGTTTCGAAAATGTTTCCCCCTATGCTCTGGGATACCGCCTGTATCGATCAAATAGCAGAGAAGGGACTTATACTTTTGTGGCCAACCATATTTTGGGGAACTGTGAAGAAGAATGCTGGATATACGACTATTCCACGTCACCATCTGATACATACTTCTACAAAGTTACAGTAATTGGAGAATATGGCGAAGGATTGCCCACTGATCCTCAGAGTAATCCCTATCCAGCTAAGTAATATGGATTATTTTTTTTTAATCTGCCTTATATAAGGAATATAATCATGGCAGGTAAAAGCAATGCTTGTCCACACTCCTATATCCTTTCGTATCACAGAGATGGCCCTGCCCATAACATGATTTTAATGTGAATGCCACACAACATATTTTTGCTTTACAAATTTCCTGTAAACATATATTTAATCATAAATCATAATCTATCCACACAAAGGGACAGAATCATGAAGAAAAAAAGCGTACTGACTATCTTGGCCATAGTGTTACTTTTTGTTACGTTATGTGTTTTTTCCGGTTGTTTCTCCGGCGACACAGCCATAGTTACCATTCACATTGAGGGCAGAAGCACTGCCGCTGCGGAGCAACCTGTTAAAGCAAAATCCATCATTGACCGGTTTCTCATGCTTTTCAGTTCACCGGCCTATGCCTGGGAGCCAGACCCAAGTGATTTGACAATTCACATTACACGACCTGGAATGGAACCGGTTGACACCTATTTTGAAGTCTTTCCGGCCGACACGAATATTTTTTCATATGAGGTGCCGACAGGAGTCCCGGTTACCATTGAAGTTACGACCACCGATACATACTCAAAAAACTGGGGTGCCCGGACAACGGTTAATCTGACTCCCGGTCAGGAAGCCGATGTAGTCATGAAAATGATTCCTGTCAGTAGTGTGGTAAATACTATTAATCGTCAGGGTATCGATGTTGGCCTGGAAATAGATGATGCCTCCCCTTATGCTCTGGGATACCGGATATATCGTTCTTCATCTGTAGACGGTATATATAACCTGGTGTCGCCTCAACCAGCGCTTGATCCTCCTGCTGCTTCCGCCTATTGGACAGGAGTAGATTCCACTGCCTCAGCTTTGGGTACGTACTTCTATAAAGTGAGTGTCATAAGCGAATATGGAGAAGGACTTTTAAGCGATGCGACACCATACAATAATATTCAATAAGAAAAAGATGACCCTGACGTTACTCTCTCTGTTTTTTTAAGTGAAATTTTATAATTTTCCCCGTTAAACTTGACTTCTGCAAAATATGCAGTATATTTGTTATATGAAACTATTGTTATTATCAACTATTTATAGCGACAAACAATATGACTGAGACAATTCTCGATAATATCATTAATCTGAAGGAACGATGCAATTCTCTCCTCGATGAATTCGGCGCGGACCTGGGTCTTTCTTCCCGTGAATCAGCCCTGCTGCTTTCTCTGGAAGAATACGAGGAAATCAATTCCAATTCCCTGTCGGAAAGGATGCATCTGTCGGCCTCGCGCATCAGCAGGATTGTGGACCGGCTTATCCAGAAAGGGTATCTGCACCGAAGACCAGCGGAAGATGACCGCCGCTATATCGAGATATCCTTGACGGTGAAAGGCATGGAAGCAAAAAAGAAGATTGCCGAAGTAAAGAAAATATGCGAAGATAAAATCAGATCAAAGATAAATGCCGGTGATATTGAGACGGTGAAAAAGGCGCTGAATATCCTGCTGCATTCCATGGAGTAACGTAATTATGGAAAACGTAAAAATACTGGGACAGATCAACAAACGGTACAGCTCCCTGGCCGAGAGCAACTGCTGCCTTTCCTGCGGCGGGGCCATCAATTATACCGATACACGGCAGGGAGAAATATGCCTTGATATGGGCAGCGGCCGCGGAAATGACGTGCTGCGACTCGCCGATATGACGGGCCCCGATGGTTTCGTCTACGGCCTCGACGTCTCCGACGGCATGATCGAAAAAGCCAGGAAAAACGCGGAAAAATTCGATGTGAACAATGTGCGGTTTCTCCAGTCAGAACTGGAGGTCATACCCGTGGCCGATGATCATCTGGACCTGGTCATATCGAACTGCACCATCAATCATGCCCGCGACAAGGATCAGGTCTGGAAGGAAATATTCCGTGTCCTGAAGCCGGGAGGCCGTTTCGTAGTAAGCGACATTTACTCATCGGAACCGGTTCCCGAAGAGTATCGGAACGACCCGGTAGCCGTGGCCGAATGCTGGGCCGGTTCAGTGACGCGTGATGAATACATGGAACAGCTCAGGGATGCCGGATTTACCGACATTGAAATAATTGAAGAAAGCGCACCCTACCCCAAGGGGAAAATCGAGGTTTCGAGTTTCACCATCAGGGGTTACAAATAACAACGCACTTATTTAACAATAAGGAGATACACATGAAGTCACTGATTCAAAAAAAGGCTGATTCCGATCAGCAGGTAGCGCAGTGCTGCGCGAAGATTTCAAGCATCGTAGCCGGCTGCCACGACTAACACGGTCAGCTGCGGGTTGAAACCCGCAGCTGATTTTTAAAGGAAATTGATAATGTATTTTTCAAAATATAACATAGTAACTAAAATAAAGAACTCCGACAATTATTTCATCCTCAATGCCCTGAGCCGCAATGCCGACATACTGACACCGGAAAAGGCCGATGAGATATCGCGGGGCAGCTACAGCGATATTGACGAATATATCGCCAAGGGCTATCTCGTGGATGAAGAGGAAGAGAAAAAACTCTATCGGAAAAGCTATCTCGATTTTATCGACGGGCGCGACAGTTCCGAGATACAGATATTTTTCGTTCCCCAGTACGCCTGCAATTTCGCCTGTTCATACTGCTACCAGGATGAATACGCATGGCAGCACCTTGGTCTCAACGAGGATATCATCGAAGCCTTTTTCAGATACGTGAACGACGAATTCGCCGGGCGGAAAAAATATATCACCGTCTTCGGCGGCGAGCCCCTTCTTCCCGACAAGGCGTCACGCATGAATATGGCCATGATACTTGACCATGCCGGCCGCAGCAATACGGGCATCGCCATTGTCACCAACGGTTATAATCTTATTGACTACGTGGATATGTTTTCATCCGCAAAAGCCCGTATCAGGGAAATCCAGGTGACCCTGGACGGCACAAGAGAAGTTCATAACCGGCGCCGCGCCCTGAAAAACGGCCAGGGAACCTTTGACCGCATTGTCCAGGGCATTGACGCGGTCCTGGCAGCGGGAATGAGCATCAACCTGCGCATGGTTCTGGACAGTGAAAACATCGGCGACCTCCCTGCCCTGGCCTCCTTTGCCGTTGAAAAGGGCTGGACAGGCAATCCCTTGTTTAAAACGCAGATGGGCAGAAATTACGAGCTCCACCACTGCCAGGCCAACAGCATACGGCTCTTTGACCGGGTGAGCCTTTATGAAGAAATCTATAATCTCATGCTTGCCCATCCCCAGATTAAGGAATTCCACCGGCCCGCTTTTTCCGTCACGCGTTTTCTTTATGACAACGGTGAGCTTCCCGATCCCCTTTTCGATTCGTGTCCCGGCTGCAAAACGGAATGGGCCTTCGATTACACGGGGAAAATCTATCCCTGCACCGCCAATGTGGGCAAGGCCGGCGAGGAAGTGGGTTCGTTTTATCCTGAAAAAACATTGAAAGCTGATATAATTGAGACCTGGGAGGAACGTGACGTGACGTCCATACCGGAATGCCGCCAGTGCTCGCTGCAACTGGTCTGCGGAGGCGGATGCGCTGCCGTGGCAAAAAACAAAACCGGGAATATTCAATCCCCTGACTGCAGGCCCGTTGACCGGCTGCTGGAAATGGGAATATCTTTATACTACGAAAAAGGAGTTATGTAATGTCTGAAAAAATATTGTACATCAAGGCGGAAGACTGGGAAGAGAAAGTGCTCAATAATGGTACCGTGGTAGTCGACTTCTACTCATCTGAGTGCCCGCCCTGCGAGGCCCTGGCCGCGAAGTATGAACCGCTCAGTGAAATGTACGGCGATGATATTACCTTTATAAAAATTTTCCGTCAGGAGAACCGCGGCCTTGCCGAGGGCCTGAAAGTGACCGGTTCCCCCACGGTGCTTTTTTACAAAGACGGAAAAGAAACAGGGCCGCGCCTCATGGGAGGGATCAAGCGCTCCGACCTGGTGAAACAGCTCGACAGCATGCTCGCGCCTGAACGGGTAAAACAAATTCATGCCGGGATAAAACCCGTCACCACGGAATGTGACGTGCTCATCCTGGGAGGCGGGCCTTCGGGCCTCACGGCCGGCATCTACGCTGCCCAGGCAAAGCTGAAAACCATCATGGTCGATGTAGCTCTTCCCGGGGGGCAGGTAACGACAACGCACATGGTCTCCAATTATCCCGGCTTTGAAAAACCCATAGAGGGATTCATGCTCATGCATTACATGAATGAACAGGCGAAAAACGCCGGGATGATGCTCCGGGCCGCCGTGGATGTTTCCGACATCGATCTGACGGGCAAAACCGTTCTCGTCGACGGATTCGAGACCATAAAAGCGAAAAAAATCATTATATCCACGGGCTCCGCGTACCGCGAGCTGGGTGTGCCGGGAGAAATCGAATACAAGGGACGGGGCATATCCTACTGCGCCACCTGCGACGCAAAATATTTTGAAGGCAAGGATGTTATCGTCATCGGCGGCGGCAACAGTGCCGTGGAGGAATCGCTTTTCATTACAAAGTTCGCCCGGAAGGTTACCATCGTCCACCAGTTCGACAAACTCCAGGCCAACAAGGTAGCCCAGGAAAAGGCCTTTGCCAATGAAAAAATTGAATTCATTTTTGAACATGAACCCCGGGCCTTTGTCCGCAACGAGGACGGAACAATGACCGTCACGGTGGAAAACCTGAAAAACAGCAAGAGAGAAACGATGCACGCCGACGGTGTCTTTATCTTCGCCGGCATGAAACCTAACCTGAACGGTTTTTCCGATAAACTGGCACTCGATGAGTGGGGATATGTGAAGGTAGACGACCAGATGCATACCAGCATACCGGGGATATTTGCAGCCGGTGACGTGGTGAGCAAGCGGTATCGCCAGATCACCACTGCCGTTGCCGATGGAACCATTGCCGCAATCGCGGCCGAGCGGGATATTGAAAACGAGAGTGCTTCCCATTGAATTGCGTTAACTGCAATTCAAAAGCCTGCAAAGCAAAAAGCGTGGACTGCACTGGAGAAAGTCAATCCACGCTTCGGAAATATCATGATGAGGATATTTCCCGGCTATACGCCGATGCCGACAGCCTCGTGGCCGGCGGGCGCGCCGGAACCCTGTCGCGCATCGAGGAAATAGCCGAATTTTCCGGAAAGCAGGGCTATAAACACATAGCCCTGGCCTACTGCTACGGCCTGGAAAATCTCGCCCGTGATGTTCACACCTTCCTTACTGAAAAAGGTTTTTCCGTTTCCTCTTTCCGGTGCACCATCCAGGGCCTGCGTGAAAAAGATATCGTCGATTCCCTGGGAGACTCGGTCTCCTGCAATCCCATCGGGCAGGCCGAGGCCATAAATAAAAGCGATGCCGACCTGGTCATTGAAATCGGCCTGTGCCTGGGCCATGACATTCTCTTTCATCAGCATATCAGAAAACCCTTCACGGTTTTTACGGTAAAAGACCGCGTTTTCAACCATTCCCCCCACCTCTTTTTCAACCAGGACAAAAAATAGTAAAGCATTGCTGCCCTGAAATCGCGTTTCAAATGAAAATATTTAACTTCTGATTTTTCTTCTTGAATTATTTTCACTCATTCCGGGTACTATACTTTCGTTTTCCATAAGGTCTTTCCCTGATCCGGAAAAATGTTGAAAAAATCCATTTTATTCATTACAATACAATACTATGAAGAACGCATCGAGCACTAAAATCCAGCACAGGATTGCCGTGAAAGGAGCAGGGAAAGGAGCCTGCCTGATTTTTGCATTACTGTTAACGGGCTCAACCATGGGTACAGCGGAAGTCATCAATGAAGTGAGCGGAATAAGCGCCGATGATATTAAAAGCGCTTCAGCCAGGACTGAATTGACTCTCTTCGATGTGTATGCCCTGGCCGTCCATAATTCCCAGCAGCTTCCCGCGGCCCGTGAAATTCTGCTCCAGGCCCGTTCACGGAAGCATCAGGCCATTGGTTCCGTCCTTCCCCGTATTTCCATAAAGGGTAATGTTCTCTTCCTTGAACCCGACAATCAAACATCGTCTACGCAGCAGACTAGTATCAGCCTGTATGCGCGGCAGCCCATCATCACCGGTCTCGATGAAATAACCGCTTTTAAAAATGCCCGGTACGAATCCGCCATTGCACGGTATGAGCTGGCAGACAGTGCGGGAGCTCTTCTTGACAGCACGGCTTACTGCTTTTTCCAGATACTCCAGCTTGAAAAGTCACTGAAAAACAGCAATGAAATCCGCGACCTGTACCTCAAGACAATGCAGGAACTGAACCGCCGGGTTCTCGTGGGGAAAAGCCGCAGAAGCGACCTGCTGAGAACCAGTGAGAAAATCTACCGGATCGAGGCCACGATCAGGGCCCTTGAAAGCGAGCTTATGCGATGCAGGCTCGAGCTTCACGCTCTTGCCGGTATTCCCGTCGATACCGTTTTGATTGAAGGAAGCGATCTTCATGCCCCCGAAGAAATACCTGACCCCATCAATCCCCTGGTGGAAAACCGCTGGGATATCAAGGCTGAAATTGAGAGAGTAAAGCTTGCCCAGGCCAATATATGGGCATCGGCAGGAGGTCAATTCCCTTCGGTGTACCTCGAAGGAGCCTACCGGCTCTATCAGGAAAGCCCCAATTCCGGTTCCGAGTATTATGGTGCCCTGGGATTTGAAATTCCACTTCTGGCCGGTGAAGTTCCCGGCCGTGTTGAAGAACGTTTTTCTATGAAACGGCAGGCCGAACTGAATCTTACAGCAAAGCGGAAAGACGCTGAAAGAGAGATACGCGATTCGTTCCAGGCCTGGAAGGGTTCCCTTGCTGAAACTGAAAGTTACCGGAAGGCCCTGGATGCCTCGGAGCGTAACTATGAAGTGATAATGAACGAGTACCGGCTGAACCTGGTCACCATTCTTGATGTTTTGACGACACTGGAATCATTGCAGAATGCCCGCAATGACTACGCCCGGATCGTGCTCCAGCACCGCCTGGACAGAATCCGCTGCGGCATTGCCATAAATGAACTGCCGGGCCGTGGAATATCCATACTTAAACATTCGGAAGAGCCCAAATGAGCATATCGGATATATCGATCAAAAACCCCGTTTTTGCCTGGATGCTCATGGCAGGTCTCATGCTCTTCGGATTGATTTCCTATAACCGGATGGGAATATCCCAGCTTCCCGATGTGGACTTTCCCGTAGTGAATATCAACGTTACGTATGAAGGTGCCTCTTCGGAAATAATGGAAACCGATGTGGCCGACGTGATCGAAGATGCCGTGATGAGCGTTGAAGGCATACAGGAAGTCCGTTCAACATCCAGGGACAGTTCAACCAGCATCACCGTTGAGCTGGATATCAACCGCGATGTTGATGTTGCTCTCCAGGAAGTTCAGACAAAGATCGCCCAGGCTCAGCGCCTGCTGCCAAAAGATATTGATCCTCCTATAATAAGCAAACGTAACCCCGAGGATTTTCCCATCATGTGGATCGCTCTTACATCGAACCGTCCGTTAAAAGAGATGATGGTCTTCACTCGATATGAACTCCGGGACAAATTCCAGACCATTTCCGGTGTCGCCGATGTGAGGCTGGGAGGCTATGTAGACCGCAATCTGCGCATCTGGGTGGACAAGGACAAACTGTCGCTCTATGACCTCACGGTTGACGACATTATCAACACTATCGGGCGTGAACATGTAGAAGTACCCGGCGGCAGAATGGAAACTACTGGCCAGGAATTTGTCATACGGTCACTGGGAGAGGCCTACACGGTAGATGCTGTTGGGAACCTGCCCATAACCCTGCGGGGCGGCACGCCGGTATTCAGCAGGATTCTTATTAGAGATGTCGCGCGCGTCGAAGACAACCTTGACGACATACGGAGAATATCCCGCTTTAACGGTGAACGCGCAATCGGTCTCGGTATTATAAAGCAGAGAAAATCAAATGCCATAGCCATAGCCGACGATGTAAGGAAGCTCCTTGATACGCTTAACCCCCAGCTTCCCAAAGGATATAAACTCCAGGTCACCAATGATATGACCCGTTTTATCAAGGATTCCACCAGAGAACTGGTCTTTACCATTTTTCTGTCCACCATCCTCACCAGTCTGGTATGTTTCCTGTTCCTCGGTTCATTCAGTTCAACCATCAACATCATTCTTGCAATACCCACTTCGCTGCTCGGTACTTTCATCGTGCTGTACTTTGCCGGTTTCACGCTCAACACGTTTACGCTCATGGCCCTGTCCCTGGTCATCGGTGTGGTGGTGGACGATGCCATCATGGTACTTGAAAATATTACGCGGTACCGCGAAATGGGACAGGGCAAGGTAATTGCCGCCGGTAACGGCGCCCGGCAGATCACCTTTGCCGCCCTGGCTTCTACGCTGGCGATTATAGCCATTTTTCTTCCGGTCGCCTTCATGTCGGGCATCATCGGGAAATATTTTCTTGAATTCGGCGTCACCATATCAATCGCGGTAATTCTATCGCTCCTGGAAGCCCTGACGCTCACCCCCATGCGCTGTTCCCAGTTTCTTGAAATAAACGAACGTAACGGCATAATCAGCCGCAGTGTCAACCGCGCTTTCGACGCTCTGTCCGTCGCTTATCAGAAAGCCCTGGCCTTCGCCCTTGATCATCGCTGGACCGTTGTTCTCACTGCTTCGGCGATTTTCTTTTCTTCGCTTCTTCTCCTGGGAATGGTCAAGAAGGAATTCATTCCGGCCATGGACCAGAGCCAGTTCCTGTTGCGGATAAAAACTCCCGTGGGATCTTCAATCTCGATTACGGATGAATCCACGAAAAAGATTGAGACACTCGTTCGCTCCATCAATGATGTAAAGTCCATATACTGTGCCGTAGGCGGTTTCGGTGGAGGAGAAACAAACAGCGCAATGATCTTTGTCAACCTCAAGCAACCCGAAGACCGTCCCGTTGACCCCAAAACCGGCAAACATCGTTCGCAGAACGATGTGATGATCGATATCAGGAAACAGGCGGATAAATACGCCGACGAGATGAAGATATCGATACAGGACCTGTCCATGAGGGGATTTTCCGCTTCACGCGGTTATCCCGTTGAATTTGTAGTGCAGGGTCCCGACTGGGACAAGCTCAGTTCTTGCAGCACGAAAATCGCCGATGAGATGAAAAAATCCGGTAAAATGGTCGATGTGGACACCAGTTACGATATCGGACAGCCGGAGATCAATATCATCCCCAACCGCATCGCCGCTGAAGAACGGGGTGTCAGCATGACAAGTATCGGCAATGCCGTTGGCGCCATGATAGGCGGTAAAATTATCGGCAAATTTACCGAAGGTGGTCATCGCTATGACATCCGCATTCGCCTGGCGGATACGGACCGCAGAAAAATCAATGATATAAAGAAAATTTTTGTTCGGAACAACAGGGGGGAACTGGTCAGGCTCTCCGAGGTAGTTGATGTCGAGTCACGACGGTCAATGCTGTCCATTTCCCGCGTGAACCGTGCCAGGTCCATAACCATTTACGCCAATCCATCTCCCGCGTCGTCACAGCAGGAAGCGCTTGATTACGCCATTACCATGGCCCGCAAAATGCTCCCTGAAGGATATCGCGTCGAAGTGACCGGTACGGCAAAGACATCGGGTGAATCCTTTTCCAGCCTGACCTTTGCCCTCATAATCGGAATCATCGTGGCATATATGATACTCGGAAGCCAGTTCAACAGTTATATCCATCCCTTCACCGTTCTGCTTGCCCTTCCCTTCAGCTTCACGGGAGCCATTATCGCTCTCATAATTACCGGGCAGACACTTAACATGTACAGCTTCATAGGGCTTATACTTCTCATGGGCCTGGTAAAAAAGAATTCAATTCTGCTTGTCGAATTCACCAACCAGATGCGTCACGAGGGTCTCAGCGTGAAAGAGGCGCTTCTCAAGGCATGCCCGGTGCGGCTGCGACCGATCGTAATGACGACACTCTCAACCATAGCAGCTGCCATCCCGCCTGCCATCGCCGTTGGTCCCGGAGCCGAATCTCGCATACCCATGGCCGTTGCCGTACTGGGCGGCGTTATTTTTTCAACGGTCCTGACTCTCGTAGTGGTACCGGCGGCATACAGCCTGCTTTCCCGGCTTGAATACGGGAAAGGCGATGCCGCGAAGGAATCATAGGGTAAATAACAAAGCGGTTTTTAATTATCTTTCCATTCCACTTCTATCTGTTCATTGCCTATTTTTTCTTTTGCAATGGCAGCCAGGTTCTTGATCTCAGCTTTACAGCAATCAATGTCCTTTGATTTTTCAATCCGTGTAATGAGTTCATCGGAGAATTGACTGATCGTGATTTTTTTCTTCATAATGCATACTCCCCTTAACAGTAAAATTATTAGTCATGAAATGTTCATCTTCCTGCGATTCAAGCGTTTCGATATCTCCGCTTTCTTTTCCTGAAGCAGAACTTCAACCTCACCGGTGCCTGAATTAAAAATAAGTTTTCTTCCTCTATCTCCGCCGATATGCTGACGTACAACATTGAGATTGCTGTCCTCTAACAATTTACGGGCTGTTTTTATGTTCTTTTCACCCACGTTTTCACCATAATTGGTTTTTAGAAGATGGGAACCGCCGAAAATGCCCGCTTCAATTTTTCCCGGGCTGCTTCCCCTGCTCATCATTTCCTGGAACATGTACTTAAAAGAACAGGTGACAAACTTGTAAATATTCGTGTCCGGGGCGCCTTGGCTGCAGGGATCGGGACAACCGTCACTGCAGTTCATGCCGTAGATCCGCTGCTCAGGAAGCTGTGCATGGCATATGGAGCCCAGTATTTTTTGCCGGTCATACAGAATGATTGAAACACAGGAACCGAGCACTGTCCAGATAACGCTTGGCTTATCAGCGATAACTACCTGGCCCGGCATGAGATATATTCCGTGACCTGGAATCTTACTGAGGATTTCCGTCATATTTTCTGAACCTTCCCTGCCACAATAAGCGCTGTAATACTACGAATACCAGTGAGACCTCATACTCTATAATAAGGGATCACGTGTTCAATGAAAATCATTTTTTTTACAATCCCTTATTTTATTCACGCTGCATGAAGCATGAGATCCCGATGGGATGCTGGCCAATAATGATAATTTTATTTGAACTGACCCTCTGTTGGTGATACCTTGTAAGAACAGGTACCATGCATTGAGGAGGCTGAGATGGTTCTGAAAGATGATTATGATTTTGATCTTCTGGTCAACGAAATTGAAAACCTGGTCATTGATGAACTGGGAAGACAGCTGTCACTGGATAGCAACAGGGATGTTTGCCGCTGCCAGGACTGCGTACTTGACATGGCAGCGCTGGCTCTCAACCATCTCAAACCCGCGTACAGGTCATCACTTTCTTACAAGGGAGTGCTGTATAAGCAGAACCTTCATTCCGCGAAGAAAGACATGTCCTATGAAAAGGTAGTTAAGGTGGCTATTGAAAAAATAGCCGCCAATCCCGCCCATTGATCCGGTGCGCGGCCCTATATGGCAGTATAAGGCCGCTGCTGTTCAGATACCGGCTCTATGAGGCCAATGAACGCCGGATCATCTCCGATAGTATCCTTCAGGTCCCAGTATCTTCAGTATGACAAGCTGCAGTATTTCTTCATTGATTTCTCCATCCATGGAAAACAGATTTTGAACCATGGCTGCCGGGTTCCCACCTTCGCTGACAATCTTCGGGGTCAGGAGCTGCCCCATGGATGACACCATGCATCCCTCGGGAGCCACATTGAGCACGAGATCAACGCCGTCACGAATGTTCAGTATTGTCTCTCCCGTATAGGGCACCAGTTCTCCGAAAGGCTTGAATGTGGGAAGGACCGATTTTGCCGCGGCAAAAACCTTTTTCATGGGATGCGACATGGGGAGTCCCGCTGCCTTGTATAGCGGCGCGGCCAGAATATTTCTGAAATTGCCGATGGTCCTCTCCGTATCCTTTTTGATCAGTTCCCTGTCATCGATCAGCTTCATAAGTTTCTGTTTTTCTTCCTCATTATCCGTGGCAAGTATCTCGTGCCTGAAATGCTCTATATCCCGGTTTGCCACGAGAATTCTCGCTTCCAGAACATTCTCAAAGAATATCCAGATGGGTGAATAGGATAGTTCAAAATTGCCGTATCCCAGGGCGTCAATCACGGATAGAAGAATTTCGTTCAGCTGGGCCACCCGCATATAGATTTCTCCATCGACATGGATCCGGATATTACGCTTGCCGCTTCCCGTTTCTTTAATCCACTTCTTCCTGAACTTTTTCAACAATTTTCTGAATCCGTTGTTGTTATACAGACCGAAAGCGAAATACAGGGCAGGTCCGCCCAATGGAGGAATCATCTTGCTTACACCGTCAACAAAAGCCGTGGCTATTTTCCCCGGTTTGACCTTGTGTTCCAACCGGTGGAATATCTCCATTTTGAGTTTCCGATAATCATCCACCATGGCCTGAAATTTTTCCGGCGTAGTGCATTGCGATGCAGCTCTCAGATACATGGAGTGAAATAATCCCTGGAGAATCAGCGACTGGTAGGCCTGTATACCGACCCACTTCTCCACTTCCGCGGTAAAATCATCCTTCCCCAGGAGACTGCTGGAAACATTTTCGATGAGCCTTATATTGGTGCCCTTTTTATCGGAGTCACCTGAACTCCGCGGTCCGAAAAGCCGGTCAAAGGAAATTTTATACAGGTGCACATACTGTCCGAGGCGGCATGGACCGTCTCCGCCGTGCATGAAGAGAACGACCCTGTTCTTTCCCTCTACGGCGGGATCGTTGTCTTTTTTCTTCTTGATAAAATCCTCGATGGCGTTGATCATATCCGTATGAACCGCTGCCAGGGGAACGCACACCGAATCCCCCATGTATTTTCGACCCATCTTTGCCTTCTCTTCAAGGTTGTACGTGTCATCATCAAAGTTATCGATAACCGTCACTCCCATGGCCCTGAAAACGCTGATCATCATTCTGTTGTCATCGAGTGTGGGAAAATAGAGAACATCATTTTCAGGATTGAGTGCATCGAGAAAGATATTATTCAATATCTTGAGATCAAAATGAATTTCTTCATCTCTGTCGATCTCGTTGTGCAGGCGTTTTTCCAGCTGGTTGATATGCGTGTTGACCCTGTTTTCCAGGTGGGCCAGCTCGGCAATCATGGCATCGGACTGTATGAGAAGTGAAGGATAATCGCGGGCTATCTCATTAATCACCGGCAGCGTTACACTGTCGGGGCCGCACCGGAACGTGGAAACCGTAACAATGGAAATAAGCGTTTCACCCACACCCGATTCAATCTGCTTTATCAGTTTTTTCAACCTTTCGTTGATTACACTCGCGTGCAGTTCCTTCCGGGTTATCGCATATATTTTTGACAATATGTCGTGGGGATTCCGCCAGTAAATATAATTAAACTGCTCATCGAGATGTGTTTCAAAAACATACGACGGCAGGGCGACTATTCCCTTATCTTTCAAAAGTTTTCCCACGTGACTGTCATAAATCCCGGGATTAAGAATGTATTCGCGCCCTGTCACAATGGAAATATTTCGTTTGTTATCTATGGCAAACTGGATGAAATCGGCAGTCATCTCAGCCACATCGTCGTGAAGCTGCCGGAATTCGGCCTGGGCTTTCCGTATGGCCGCAAGGACGTCCGCTTTGGGTATCTTTCTGCCGTACCATTCAAACACGGCCTCCATTCTTTCATGCATCTGATCGGCAAGGTATGCCGGATCATCCTTGTTGAGATTCAACTCCATGACATGAAAATGGGCTTCGGGATAGTGTTTTTCCGCGAAGTGAAGCGCAATGAGCGGCCCTCCCTGGTTTGTCGTACAGGTCCGGCCCAGGCTCGTTTGACCTGAATTGAGAAAGTCTATCTGCGGAATCAGTATCATCCCCTCTTCTTCCCTGGCCAGGCGCATAAACTGGCCCGTTGCACCGATGTTCGGCGCGCATGAATCGATGGGGAAAAGAGGCTGTCCCTCCAGGATATCCTTTTCCGTCACATTATCAATGTGAACGGGAAAATCCAGATGATAAAGAATACGCCCCAGGAAATATGCCTGTTCGGAAACGGCAAAACTCCGCGGGATGACAAGGCGTTTCGCTTCATCACTTCTCGGCATTTTGCCGTCGATGAAACGCCAGATGTCGCGGTACGCGTCAGGGGTGTCCGCCTTTTTCCCCTTGTCCAGCCGGGCTTCCATTTCGTTAACCGCCGTGCATCCGCCAAGGCGAAGCTTTATATCCCCGCTGCCCAGTTCCGCCGTAAGCAGGGTCCTGGAACAAACGGCATTTTTATCACCGCAGGCCGCACCCCGGCAAACGAAAAGCCTTTTCTCGTAGGAAAAATCAATGAGGTCCGACAAAATGCTGTAGTCCTGAATCAGGGGCAGCTTCATGTCTTCCATGGTCTTGATGAGACCCAGGCAGGCCCGATGTCCCGGCAGTGGCGGAACGATGCAGTAGGTTTTTGATCCGGTATAACCCTGGATACGGTCCGTTACCGCCAGGGGCAGCGGATCGCTGAGCATGGTCTGGCCGTGAAGAAGGGCCACGGCGTTCCGGGGAAAGTCAACCTGGTCCCAAAGGGTCCTGGCCATGTTTTCCACGATGGCATGCGTGCATGAGGCAAGTATCTCTCCCCGCGGGAAACCTTCGGCCTGCATTTTCCTGGCGTTTTCCATGAGGAATACGGCACAGGTAGCGTTGATTCTATAAGCTTTATCAGCGGTAAAGGCCATGTTATAGGCCTCGGCAACATTATCTATACCGAACATGGCTTTCAGGGTGTCCATGAGACTTCCCGTTCCTGCCGAACACTTGACATTCATGGCATTATCAAAAAGCTCTTCCTTCTCAAGGGAGATTATGGATACCTTGGTGTCCTCGCCGCCGATATCGATGAGCAGACAAAATTCATTATTAACCGGTCCGACACCCTGTTCTTCAAGTTTTTTAATATGCTCCTTGGCATAGGAGATAGCTCCCCTGGCGTGGGCATAGTTTTCCACCAGCACATAAATCCTGTCCTTCAGATGAGGGTAGATGGCGCCAATGGCCTTCTGGACCTGGTACCTGCCGCTTCCCGTGAGTCCCATATTCTGGACATTCAGCCTTTCTATCCCCTGGGCCCGCAGATCGCTGAAGATATGCTTAACGGTCTGTATGGTATCTCCATGATTTTCATAGGAATCGGTAAAAAGTATATCACCGTTTTCAGCGTTCGTTACGACCATCTTTGCCATGGTAGAACCGATATCCAGGGCCATATTGACAGGCATGTTTTGAATCATGGTATTGTCCATGGCCCTTACACTGTTGTCGGCGAAGCGAAAATAAAGCGATTCTTCCTCATATCTTTTTTTAACCGATTCATACGAGGGCAGCTCGATAAGGGCTTTGACTTTCTTAAGCTTTTGCTCTTCTCTCGGTCTGAACCTGTTGTGCAGCAGCGTTGTAAGATATTTCATGCCTTCAATAATGATAGTCTTGTCCTCATCATAATGTATCTCATTGATACCTTTTCCCTTGAGAATGTCCTCGGCGCAATCCCGCGCATACTGCCAGCGGAACACGCCGCCCGTGAGATATACCACATCGATTCCTTCGGGAATTTTATTGCAGGGCTTCATGACTTCGGATTTCATAGTCACCGCCAGTGCATGATCCAGGGGGATTCCCTGATTTTTATCGGAGATGGTGGCTGATGAACTGAAAACCCCGCATCGGTCAGACCGGACATTGATATTCTGCCGTTTTTCCGCTCCTTCACCGCCCAGGTATTCCTTCAGAAGAATATCAACCTCTTCCCTTTCAATATCCAGTTTCTGCAGTATCCTGCTGAGATTGACTCCAGATCCGGCGCCGCATTTGGGATTAACGATGAGGGAATCTTCACGGAGTTTTCCATCGTGGTCAATACAGATTATATTATATCCCGAAGCAGACAGGTCAATTATACCCAGGGTCTGCAGGGGACCATCGTGCTGCCGCAGCAGTCGCAGTGCCGAAGCCCACAATGAGGCAGCCGGAATAATGACCTCCCCTTTCCCGAGAGCCGCCCTTGTTATATCGGCAAGCTTTCCCGTTATATATATTGACGGCCCGTCTGCGCTGTCCTGGTCCAGGGCATCAATTTCAGCGTATACATTGTTGCCGCGGAATAAGCTGGTGATTTCATCATTATTTTTTATGGTGAGATCTCTCACCAGAGTCTTTTCTGCTGAAGAACCGTCTGATCGGTAAAATTGCAGGTGAAGGTATTCAACTCCCGCATCGATGAGAACAACCGATGATGCCGATTCATTAATAGTAACTTCTGTTTTTTTGTTCATTCTTATTTCCGATTCCTGAATTTTTTTAGCATTGGTGGAAAGTAGCACTACTATCAGGTGTAAATATTACTGTCAAGCAGTAACCGGTATATCTTTCTCCCAATTAATTTTAATGTTAATCGGCATCAACACATTTTTTGAATGTGTTGAAAATATTTTCGATAACCTGCTGCAGCTCTTCGAGCTGGTATGGTTTTGCCATCACACCCATGAACCCATATTCGGTGTAGTGAGACATGACTGGATCGTTTGAATATCCGCTTGATACGATGGTACGCACATTACTGTCAATAGATTTTAAATGTTTCAGTGTTTCAACTCCTCCCATTCCCCCGGGAATCGTCAGATCCATAATGACAAGATCAAAGGCCGGCCCTTTTTCAACTGCCTTCGCATAGCACTCCAATGCCTGCTCCCCGTTTACGGCAGTCTGTACGTGGAAACCCAGGCGGTTCAGCATCCGTGTCCCCGTGTCAAGGATCATGGGATCATCATCCATGAGAAGAATTTTTCCGCCCGCAAATATCTCCATTTTTCCCTGGTCATTATCCCCGCGAATCTTTTCTCCTGAAGCCGGGAGATACATCGTCACCGTAGTCCCCGATCCCTGCCTGGATGTGATGGCGATGTGGCCGTTATGTTTCCTGATAATTGAATATACAATGGCAAGGCCCAGACCGCTGCCGCTGCTTTTCGTAGTAAAATACGGATCGAAGATTCTTCCCAGCGCCTCTTCGGATATTCCTTCGCCGTTGTCCACAATGGAAATTTTTACGTAATCGCCATTTTCGACAGGAAAATTGTCCTTGCGAGAAATTGCAACATTCTCCATTGCAACAATGATTTCGCCGCCTTCAGGCATGGCCTGCAGGGCATTTATCACACAATTTTGCACCACCTGGCTGAATTGCCCCCTGTCTACATCGGCGTGCCAGAGCATTTCATCCACATTATACCGGCACTTGACCCTGGAGCCTGAAAGAATAAACGCGATGGTTTCCTTCACGAGTGATGTTATATCGGAAATTTTTTTTATTGGAGCCCCGCCCTTGGAAAAAGTGAGAAGCTGCTGTGTCAGATCTCTTGCGCGCAGTGTTGCCTTCTCAGCCTCGCGCAGCGTGGTATGAACAATAGTGTTATCCGGTACATCCATCTGCGCCAGTGATATGTTTCCCAGGATCGCCGTGAGCAAATTGTTGAAATCGTGAGCGATACCGCCGGCAAAAACCCCCAGTGATTCGATTTTTGAGTTCTTGACGACCTCTTCTTCGAGTCTTTTGCGTTCAGTAATATCCACCGCAGAGATAAGAATGGCCGGCTTCCTGTTATATTCGATAATCGCGCCCACATATTCAATCCAGATACACTTATTCCCCCTGACTATTGCTTTGATCTCATAGGTCGTTCCCATGGCAGCGCCATTAAGCCGGGAACTCTGTCTTTCTTCTGAAATGTCCCGATAATCGGGATGTATGAGATCCAAAAAATTAAGGCCTTCAACTTCTTCCGGCGCATATCCGGAAATTTTCGAGAAAGCCTGGTTCGCATAACAGAGCTTATTATCCTGCAGGATAAAAACAGCCGAAGGAATATGTTCCGCGAAAGTCCGGAACTTGTTCTCGCTTTCCCTGAGAGATTCTTCGGCCATTACCCGTTCGTGAACATCGTTGGTGACCCCCAGTATTCCCGCCGATCCATCGCCGTTTCTCACCATAATACACGAAGAGGAAACGTAGCGTTCGGAGCCATCTCTGCAAAGTATACGGTATTCAAGATTAACCCTGCTGCCGTCAAGAATATCCTGGTACTGAGAAAAAAGCTTCGGCAGGTCGTCACTATGAATATACTTAAATAATTTCCGTCCCGTAATTTCATTTTGATGATAACCCGACAGTTTGAATATTGCCGGACTGATATAGGTAAATACACTGTCGGTATCCAGTTTGAAAATAACTTCATTTATATTTTCCACCAGAGAACGGTATTTTTCTTCAGACTCTTTCAGGGCAATTTCAATTTTTTCTTTTTCCTTGATGTCCTTCTCAAGCAGGGCGTTTATTTCCTTCAACTCCGCAGTTCTCCGGTGCACCAGGCTTTCCAGATCCACCTGATATTGCAGCAGTTCATCCTCCATTTTTTTTCTTCCGGTAATATTTCGGATAACGCCTTCAATTCCGGCCGGCTTCCCCTCATCATCGAAATAAATATGCGATGATGTCTCGACAAAAACCGCTTCTCCGTCTTTTGTTTTCAGGGTAACCGGATAATTGGTAACCCTTCCATTCTCAAAAATAAGGGCTTTCAGCGTATCTCGTTCCTGAGGATTTTTGTAGGCTTCATCGGCGATATTAATACCGATCATATCCTCATATTTTTCATAGTTGAGCAGCTTCAAACCCGATGGACTTATTTCCTCCAGGCTCCCATGTATGTCGGCACGATAATAGACATCCTCAATGTCTTCAAAAACCCGGCGATAATTCTGTTCAGTCTTTTTTAAAAGCTCATTTTCTCTTCTCAACCGGTCCACTTCACCGGCAGTATCCATCACGTCTTCCCTGCCTGCCGATAAATCCGCTGATAGTTTGTTTACTTCGTTCATACTATCCCTGGCCTGATGTCATATATTTTTTTAAAATCAGTTTAATATCTTTCATGGCGATTGGTTTTGTTATATAATCATCACACCCGGCACGGAGACATTTTTCCATATCATCCTGCATGGCATGGGCAGTTATGGCAATAATGGGCGTATGGGTATTCACGGCTCTTTCATGTTCCCTGATCAGCCTGGTCGTTTCATAGCCATCCATCCCCGGCATCTGGATGTCCATCAATATGAGATCATAAATAGATCCCTGTCTTATTCTCGCCATGGCATCAATACCATTGACGGCAATCTCCACGGTAAAACCCGCTTTTTCCAGCATGCGCTGAATGAGTTTCTGATTGATGACATTATCTTCAGCTATGAGAATATTGAATTGATTCCCCTGTTCGACCGCGGAATCTACGACTGTCCGTCTTTTTTCGGCGTGAGTTGACGATATATGCGGCAGTGTAAAATAAAAACAGGAACCTTCGCCCTCCGTTCCCGGGGAATCAACCCATATATTCCCGCCCATGAGCTCAACCAGAAACTTGGAGATGGTAAGTCCAAGACCGGAACCGCCATATTCCCTGACTGTGCTGACATCACCCTGCTGAAAGCGTTCAAATATTCGGTCCTGTTCAACCCGGGAAATTCCTATTCCCGTGTCTTTAACAAAAAATTCCAGCAATTGCCCTTTCACCGTATACCCATATTCGATATGACCCGTTTGAGTAAATTTAATTGCGTTTCCCATGAGGTTGTTCATTACCTGCTGAAGACGATGCGGATCACAAATGATATTATTCGCCAGCTTGTGAAAATTAGGTTTTAATTCGATATTCTTTTTCTGCTGAACAATGGCAATGTGCGCGTTAGATTCCACGTTATGCAGTATATCCGGGAGATTGCAGCTCACTTCATGGAGCTCTATATTACCTGACTCAATCCTTGACAGATCAATAATATCATTCACCAGGGAGAGAAGAAGATTGCCGCTTTCATGAATAATATGTATGTAATCCCTGTGCTCCATATCCGGTTCATCATCAAGCATGAGTTCAGTATATCCGAGTATGGCATTGAGCGGTGTGCGTATCTCATGCGACATGTTCGCCAGGAAAGCGCTTTTCAGGCTGTCGCTTTTTTCCGCTCTGAGTTTTTCCTGCTTCAGAGCCTCCTCGGCAATTTTCCTTTCATGTATATCGACGAGAGTTCCCACAAGCCGCATGGGGACGCCGTTTTCATCCCATTCGACAACACGGGCATTTCCCTGGAACCACTTCCACATTTCAGATTTTGTTTCAAGCCTGAACTCAAAGCGTGTTACAGGATTATTTTCACTGGTTACCAGAAATATACTCTTCAGAAAATGTTCCCGGTCATCGGGATGAAGACGCCTCATCCATTCCTGGAAGGATGGCTCAATCTCACCCACGGAAAATCCCAGTATCTCATATCCCCGGGTGCTTAAATTTACTTCATTGCTCGATGCATTAAAATCCCAAATACCGTCACTGGTAGCTTCCATGGCAAAATTAAGCCGTGCCTCGCTTTCCTGCAGCATGGTTATGGACCGTATATTGGAAATCGAAACGGCGATCTGTGAAGCAAGACCTTTCATGAGAATTATTTCACTGTCAGTGAAGGTATGCCTGACATGAACGTTCCCGAGACACAAGAGTCCCAGGACCTCTCTCTTGTAACGGACAGGAATACATGCAAAAGACGCTCCTCCCAGTTTATTATGTAAATACCTGAGTTCATGACTGAATTTTTTCTTTATCTTATTTATATCATTAATGATCAAGTAACCATCATCAGAAAATATCATTGCCGCCAGTTCGGTATAGTTATTATCCTTTAAGTTAATAACACTTTTATTCAGCGCATCCCGGTCAGAAAGGGAAAAACCGTATCCTGCTTTGAAAAGGATGGTTCCGCCGTCTTCATCAAAAAGCATGATCATCCCCCTGTCATAGGGCAGATGCTTGTTAAGTATACGCGCTGTTGAATCGAGAAGAAGATCAATATCGAGAATCGCAGCCGCGGCCTGTCCTATATCCTTCATAATAGCCGCGTTCCTGTATCTTTCGTTAATTTCGAGTATATATGATCGGGCCGATTCCCCCTGACGTCCCAGTCCGTCCCTCAGCTCCTTGTTTTCGATAAGAAGGAATATCAATTGGATGATGATATTGCCGGCTATTATTCCACTGATCAGCACGTTTCGCCCGGGAGCCGCGAGCATAACAGCGGAAACAGGAATAATAAAAGAGGACAGAGCGGCAAAAATATTTCTCACAAGCCTCACACTTCTGCTCAGGCTGTGATCCCAGGCAACTTCATACATGCAGTAAGGGTCACCCCGATGATAGCACAGGGGATGATGCACGGTTGCGGCCTTTTCTGTAAAAAGCAATGGAATCGACTCGAAAATGCCCAATCGGTAATCGCATTGGAAAGGTTTCTCCAGCACACCCGGTGCCGGACGGGAAATAATCTCGGCACGGTTGGAACCTTTGATTTTTGCGTCAATTATCGCTCCAAGACTGTATAGATTATAGAATTTTGCCAGCATCCGGAACACACTGCTGATGCTTATCATGCCGAGAAGATACTGTTTTACGATACCCACATTTTCAGCCGATGATGCGAACCGGCCTGCTTCAATAAAAAGATGTTCATTCCCGGTTTCTTCGAGTAACGCTTCACAGAATTTATCTCCCTGCTCCTGGGTAAGCCAGGTTGAAGAATCGAGCATGTCGGCCATAGAAAGGCCTGATCTGGCACAGACAAAATTTATATCTACAAGAGGATAATGATGTTCAGTGTATTCTATTAGTAACTGGAAAATCTTACTATTATAAATTCTTGAACTGCTGTCATAGGGAAATGACATTTGCTAATCCTTATATTAATTGGAATATGGGATATGCGGTCAATGCAAGTATGCCGGATTAAACAAATTATGCAATAATATTTTCCGGGATTGCAATATCATGGGAAAAATTTAATTTTATCATGTCTGTATTGTCTTTATAAAAGTGTTTTTTAAACTTAAAACAAAGAAACATCATTGAAATGATTTAACAGGGTTCCCTTAATTTAAATTGACTCGAGCTCCTGTTGATGATAGTATTTTGTTATACCGATGGAGGGGGTGACACTATGACTCTATTTCGAAAATCCAGCCTGAAAAAAAGAGGCCATTACTCCCGGAGGATGTTCATGAGGCGAGTAAGCCAGCGCCGTATTGTGGATCTGCATGATATTATTACGGAAGACAGAAGGAATGATAACACTATCCAGGACAGGCGAAAACATGAACGGCGCTGGGACGGATAATCAGTGATAATGAAATATCATCAGTTATACTGCAGTAGCAATACATTTTTTTTAAAATAAAACTTTCTTGCATAATTTAAGCCGCTCAAGAAGAGTAAGTATGCTCTCCGATAAATAGAATAGAATCCAGGCATGGGTAAAGCGCAAAAGCGAGGACTGATGGCCAGCAGTAAACACATTCGTTACTTTCAGAAAGGGGAAAGAATCATCCGGGAAGGACATCAGGAACAGAAAATGTACATAATCCTGGAAGGAAATGTTGCCATTACACTCGATGCCGGTGGTGATGAAATAGAAGTCGCCAAGTTGAAAAAAGGCGACTTCTTCGGGGAAATTTCACTTTTTGAAAAAATACCACGGAGCGCAACAGCTACAGCACAAGACAACGTCAAAGTCGTTTTCATAGAAAATGAAGATCAGCTGAAAGAATTTCTTCTTAAAAATCCCTCTTTTGCCGCAAAAATGGTACACATCCTTGCCAAGCGGCTCGCTAAAACCGACAAAATACTTATAGAGGAATTCAGGGAAAAAAACAAGCTACAGGCCATGAAGGACATGTCGGGCCTTCACTATTTTCTTGACTGAACTTATCTGCTTCCCATACTCAGTTTTCTTACTTCTCTTTTCAATTCAATAATCTCAGTCATGAGATTGCTGAATGTTGAGTGCATTCCCTTTTCCTTCGCATCCTGAGCCTGAACCTCTTTTTTCTTCAAAATGATTTCCAGCTGATGCAGTTTGTTTGGTTGAATCATGGAATCCTCCTAAAAATTAAAATCATTCAATATAATAATTTTTTTACAAAACGGCAACTATTTTCATCAATATTTTATTAAAAATTTTGTTTTTCTCAATAAAAATAAAATATATCATTTTAATATCAAAATCAAATAATTTGTATATTTCAGCATTAATAAATATAATTGACTTATTTCATTATATTTCAGCGAATGAAGGATAAAAATACAGTTACTCTACTTTAAACGGATATACCACTATGACAAAAAATCAGCTGCGAGAATCCATTATTAATTCAGCGGAAGAAGGACATATTTCCTGCGCCAGAGCCTTCACCATCGCGGAGGAATCATCGGCATCTCCACAAGATACGGGTATCATGATTAATGAGTTGGGAATCAGAATATACCGCTGCCAATTGGGACTTTTCGGCTATGGAGAAACGGGAGAAAAGAAAAAACTGATCAAGTCTGATGTACAGGTGACTGACGAACTGAGCCTGGCAATTAAAGGCTCCCTCGCTGATGGAAGATTATCCTGCGCAAAGGCCTGGGAACTGGCGGAAAAAATGAAAGTCAGCCGGCTTGATATTGCCAACGCCTGCGAAAATCTGAATATCAAAATCAATAAATGTCAGCTCGGTGCATTTTAAATATTTATGCATTATGGCACCCCTAAAAATCAGGTTTTCCATTAATTAAAAAATGGGAAAACCTGATTTTCCCTCTGCTTGTGCCCACAAGAGAACTTCCAAAATCTAATTTATAGAGGTTCCCTTATAATAAAAAAAACCCAGAAAGGCGGTTTTGTGATTGACTTTAAATAAAATTGTAATATATTATAAATGATATATGATTTTGTATGTCGATTCGGGGGTAACCCCTATCTGACGCCTCATGGAAACATGAGGCATTTTTTTTATTCCACCCACACAATGCTGTCATAATTTTTGATCTGCTGTCCCTGGAGGTATTGCTTCCATTTTTTACTCACCAGGGCACCCTGCAGATCGGCCCCGCGGAGATCGACACTAGATAGATTGACTCCGCTCAGATCCGCTCCCTGCAAAATGGCCCCGCGCAGATCAGCACCGAAAAGATTGACGAGCCGGAGATCAGCCTTACCGATCTTTGAATTCCGCAGATCGGCCCTGACAATATCCGCCCCGGTCAGTTTTGCTTTTTCCAAATTGGTATTTTGCATTTTGGCGTTTTCCAGATTGGCATCGCGCAATTCCGCTTCAACAAGTTCAGCGTCGCTTAAATCGGCATTTCTCAATATAGCACCGCTGAGGTTGGCCCTTACGAGTTTCGCCCCCCGCAAGTCTGCATTGCTGAGATTTGTATCCCGGAGATCAACGCCTTCCAGATTTGCAAAACACAGGTTCGCTCCGTGCAGGTCGGCCCCTCTCTTTATTTTATTAACGGCATTCTGATCATAGGGCATGGATGTGCAAAACATTGTTAAAGTACCGCAGAACATTAATATCAGTATGAACGAATATAGTTTCATAAAGACCTCTCATTATTATACCGCATATTCTTTACTATTTTTGTCATGCCGTCAATCTGTTTTACAATCTCTTTTTTGAAATACACTCTGTGTCCCGATAATTTGCTGGGAGCACTTTTATATCATAATTTTTGTATAAATTACCCCAAAACATCCATGTGACATAATATTTTTCTTGACACTAAAATAATATCATGCCTTATTGTACAGTTGTCGATAAATAGATAGACGACGTAACAAAATCATAGGTGGAACAACATGAATCAAAGGACAAAAAACATCGGTGACATTACCATTGTTTACCTCTCCGGACGTCTGGATATTTTCGAATCAGAAATGGCGGAAAAGGACATCATATCCATCCTTGAAAAAAATGAGGACTCTCACATTATTCTGGTTCTGGAAGACCTGGATTATCTCAGCAGTTCGGGATTGCGGATATTCATTTCATTGAAACGTACTCTCGAGGCGCGGGGTCAGATGCTTCTTCTCTGCAACAAAAACAACAACGCCGTTAAGATATTCTTCAAAATTGTCAATATCAAGGACATGTTCACCATATTCGAAACCGAGGATCAGGCAGTAGGATATCTTTCGGGATTGCAGGCAAATAAAGCAGTTAAAATTGCCTGACGGAATGCGGGTCTAATTCTTGTTATTTAATTCGAAATCAAGCTTTTCAATAATGTAAGACAGCTTGAGAGCCTCATAATTGACAATGGACTGCACATCACCCTGATGGTTTTTTAGATAATTAATCCTGAGGGTAAGCTGATCCAGCCTTTTATTGTAGTCCCTGAGAGAATCAAAGCGATACATAATGCCACCTCGTTTCTTATAATTCTCCAACTTAATTAATTATCGGCACCTGCGGGAATGAAAATAAGTGCCGGCTGATAAGATTTTTATTGACAGTATTTATTTTTTATACAGTATAGAACTGACGAGTCCGGTCTATACTGTATAAAAAATTAAAGGATAGGGCATACATGAAACAGTCAACTAAAGATATCTTTGCCAAACACGGCTGGAGGGTGGACAGAGCTATTCATAATTATATTTATTTTCGATATTACTACCCCTACATAAAAACACTTACAACAGGAGTTCTGGCCCTTAAGAATATCATGTGGGTTGCCCCCCTGCGGCCCGTGGCCAACTTTGTTTTTCACCGGTACCATTCCAAGGTTTTATCGGCCGGTGATGTGAATAAAATTTTTGCATTAAACGAAGATGTCCGCATCGTTACCGATGAAAATAAAAAAATTATCCCTTACAAGTACGCCACAAAAATCATTTTTCAGGATCCGGAGAATATAACCGTCATGGATTGTCCCTGCAAAAAATCCACCGGGGCTCCGAAGGAGGATATCAATTCCTGCTTCATGGTGGGCAAGGGAGCTTCCTTCTGGCTCGACAGCTGCCAAAAATATAATCCGAGAAAAGTAACCCAGGCAGAAGCGCTCGATATAATACAAAAGATGAGAAAGAAAAAATATATCAACCAGGCCTTTTTCAAGGTAGCCACCGGCGGATGTACGGGAGTTATCTGCACCTGTCACCCCGATCATTGCCTGAGCCTCATTGCCACGAAGTTCACCCGCGTCATGGGAAAAACTGTTGTTCCCGTATCAACGACGGCGGGTTATTCCATAACCCGCGATGAGAATAAATGCAAAGATTGCGGAACCTGCCTTGATTTCTGCCACTTTCAGGCCATCAGCATTGTCGGGGGGGAAAGAGTTTATACCAGCGCGGAATGCCGCGGCTGCGAACTCTGCGTTGAAAACTGTCCGAACGGAGCCCTGTCGCTTTACGTGGACCCGGAAAAGCCTCTTCCCCTGGACCTTGATGCGGTCAGGGCCGGTGCGGCTGATTGATTCAGTTACATCGTTCATGTCAGCGCATGCTCAATACATAAACTGATAATGATAATCACGGCAAACCAGCCCACGAGTATCAGTGAATATTTTTTGAGAAAAGAATAATCACTCCGACCGAAGACACGCGGAGTTTCCTGCCGTGCTTTATCATGGGACTGCGGAATAATAAAGGCGACAGCCACACCGGTGAGGACAGTCGTGAAAAATCCCGTGCAATTCCACCACATCCACGAGATGGAATCGTGAAAAAACATCCACAGGGCGATATTCAGAAAAACACCTGAAGCAAGGCCCGTGAGCGCGCTGCCCTGCCCCGCCTTCCGTGACAGGATCCCGAGAATGAACACGCCGGCAACGGGCCCATAGAAGGCGGAACCGATTTTATTCACCATCTCGATTACCGTGTCAGTTCCGCCGGAAAACCAGAGCGCGCAAAGTATGGTAAAAACTCCCCAGCACACTGTCATGAGCCGTGCGATAAATATTTTGGCCCGGTCTCCCGTTTCCGCAAGATGCGGTCGCAGGGGGATGATAATATCCTCCCAGGTGGCGGCGCTGAGGGAATTAATCGCAGAATCAAGGCTGGACATGGATGCGGCAAAAATACCGGCTACGAGGAGACCGCGCATCCCCGCCGGCACATAATCCCTGAAAAAAACGGGCATGAGATAATCGGCAGGCAAGCCGTTCACGACTTCCGCAAAGGAGGCATGTGATGCCATAAAGGGCACCATGAGAATACCCGCGCAGCAGTAAGTGAGAACAAGAGGAAAGCGCAGCAGGCTGTTGATGAGTAGAGACCTGGCTGCTATACGGTCATTCTTCGCGGTGAGGAGTCTCTGGGCCTGGCTCTGATCGCATCCATAATAGGAAATATACAGGAAAAGCCCTCCCACCAGCATGGGCAGAAAGGCGAAAGAATTCCCGTCGCCCAGCCCCGTGGCAGTACAATCAAATATCCTGAATCTTTCATTTGCAAGGGTATGCAGACCTGAGGGCTCCAGGAAAACAATGAGAATTCCGATGAGAACAAAAGAGCTGATCCACAATACGGCAAGCTGCATGATATCGGAATAGATATCGGCCTTGATGCCTCCCATTGATGTGTAAAGAAGAGAAACAGCCCCGATGATGATGATGGTGAGGGTAAGCGGTATCCCCATGCATACGCTGGTTACATAGGCGGTTGCCAGCAGGGCCACGCCCGTGGCCAGGGATCTGCTGATGAGGAAGACGAGACTCATGGTCAGGCGGGTGTGATAACCGAATCGTTTTTCCAGATATTCATAGATGGTGATTCCCTTTACGGATCTGACAAGGGGCATCACGAAAATGATTATGGCGATCATGGCAAGGGGGATAGCCATTTCATACTGGAGCCAGACCAGTCCCCCGCCCTTTTTGAGGGCGATAAAGGCCGGGGCTCCCACCAGGCTTATGGCACTCACCTGGTTGGCCGTCATGGAGGCACCTGCCTGCCAGGCAGGGATAACCCGCCCTCCCAGGTAATAATCATCATGATTTTTTTGCGATTTTCCTACAAGATAGCTCATAAGGACAACGGCTGAAATATAAAGGCCAACAATACCCCAGTCAATCAATACCATTATTGCCTCCCCGCAGTTAAAATTGGTTGCCAATTACCCGCATATCTATTAATAATTGCTTAATGCTGCCTGTTCATTATGGGCATCTCGATAAATATAAAAACAGCATTCCAGGTGATAAGATATAATGAAACACAGCATACATATAGTCGCCATAACCTGCATTCTATTCTTAACGGGTGCCGCTTCTCAGGCCCGGAACGCCCAGAAAAACGTGCTCTTTCTCGGTCTCTCCTCCAGTGATAAAAACAGTATAGAGGATATAAAAAAAATCAATGACCTTTTCCTCGAGGATATTCAAAAAACGCTGCATGGCAGAATAGCCGTCATCAACCTGAGCGAACCCTACGCGTACAGTGTACAGCGGGATATTGATACGATTGCCGCAGCCAATCGTTCCGGCTGGGTAATATACGGTTCCGTAAAAATTGACGAAGCCAGAAAGGCCCGGGTGCGATTATACCTCTATGACTCCACGCGGAAAAAAGATATCATTGACCGGGGATTTACAACGGTGCTGCGGCCCAATGCGGTCATATCGTCGAACCTGGAATACTGCTACTCTTATATCGGCGACAATAACGGATACTTTGCCAGTGTCGAAAATATCAAAAACACCGCCTCCAGAATAGCTTTTATTGATTTCAATATTTCCGAGGATTCCGCTTCAGAATACCGGAAACTGAAGTCCCGGCTGAAACAGCACATGGAACAGCACCTGGGCGCCCATCTCACCGTCGTGAAGGATGAATCATATCCTTTCATCAACATGAACAGCGAGCAGTACCGTTCGGAAAAACGGCTGGCTGCCATCAGCAGCGCGATAAAATGCGACTGGCTCGTGACGGGCCATGTTTTCAGAAACGATGAAAACACCGACCACGATGTCATCATCCAACTGTTCAATGGCAGGACCGCCGGTTATCAGAACGTGATCCAGGTTTCAGCACCGGATTTTGCCACGGCCATATCGCTGGTTCAGAAAAGAATGGAAAGTTTCCGTCTCACCATGTCAATCGCCTCGGGTTACTCCCTGCATCCTCCCGCGGACATGCGATATATCCGTGATATGTCATTCCTGGGTATGAGTACCATTGATCCGAACTACACGACGCCTTACAGTGTCTATTCCCGCGGCGACGAAGTTGTCATCGGCGCCTACGGTCTCATAAGCCGCATCGATGACGCGGGCAGAATACGGGGAAAGATCGGTATGCCGGGGTCCGGTATGGGAGAGTTCCAGGTCCCCATGAAGATTGACGGTGATGGCCGGGGCACTATCTTCGTCCTTGATACATCGGCTAAAAAAATTATACTGTATGATAAAAACGGTTCTCCGGTCCGCGAGATATTCCACAACGCGGCGTCGGCCCAGGATTTTGCCGTATCCTCGGCGGAGTATGTATTCGTCCCCGATAATCAAAAATCACTGGTCCTGGTATACAACAGCGAAGGCATGCACATCAGCAGCATTCATCTTGACGGCGAAACTCTGGTGACCATCACGACCTTCAACGGCAAACCGGTCATCATATCCGATAAGGATAATTTCTATTGTCTGACCTATCTTTCGGAAAACGGCCAGGTACTGAGAAAAAGGACCATGGGAATAAGCCGTTCCTTGCTGTTGATATCCCGCTGCACCATGGACAACAATGAAAACCTCTACGGGGTAGATGTTTCCAAAAACATCATATTCAGGATTGATAAAGACGACCGTGTCCGGTGGATCATAAGCGAACTCACCGGTAATGACCAGAGATATTTCAATGTGCCCTATGATATTACGGTCAGCGCCGACGGGAACCGTCTCTATGTTGCCGACATGCAGAATAAGAGGATCATCTTCTTCAGCGTCCTCAAAAATCTGAAAGAGGCAAAGTCCGCCGCGGTATACATGGTCCTTTCCCGAAAGAACCCGGCAGGCTCATCACAGGCGCTGTATTACATCAACATGGCCCTGTCCGTTGACCCGAAATATATGCCGGCAATCCTTGCCCGGGCCGAATATTATTCAGCCGTCGGTCATTTCCCCACGGCAATTACCCTCTATGAAAAGATACTCCAGTACAATAAAAACAATTCAGCGGCTAAAAAGGGTCTGAATAAAAACCGGCTTGCCCTGTATGGTGAATATGCCCGCTTTCATGAAATGAATTTCCGCAGCGCCCTGGGAACCGGTCCGGAAAGCGCCCGGCCCCACTATGAAAAGTCCGTTCAGTATTACGAGATGGCGCTGAAGCTCTCTCCCGCCGACAATGCCCTTAAAACCAGGTATGACGCCGTTGTCGCGCTCTTCAATAAATCACAGGGCGTTGTTGAAGTGAAAAATATCGAGATTGAATCCATGTCCCTCAAGGAACTCTTCAGTTCCCTGTACAAGTTCTATACCGACAATCCTCTGGGAACGGCAGTTATACGGAATACCACGGGGCACACCATTGACCGCATCTACGCTGAACTGCTGCTGAAGGATTACATGGATTTCCCCACGGATTCGCGTTCTTTCCGCCAGATACAGCCCGATGATACGGTTCGGCTGGACCTCTATGCCGTTTTCAACAACCGTATTCTCGGTATAACCGAGAATACACCTGTAAATGCCCAGCTCACCATAAGGTACTCAATCAAAGGAAAAGAATACAGCATCTCCCGCAATGAACCGATCAGCGTCTACAACCGTAATGCCATGACCTGGACTGATACCCGGAAGCTCTCGTCCTTCATCACCACAAGGGATACGGCCGTAAAGATATTCTCCCGTACCACGGCCCAGCAGTTCCGCAACTCCCGTCCCAAATTCATGAATACGTCGCTGCAAAATGCCATTGAAATATTTGATACGCTGGGCGCCTCCGGCATTACCTATGTCAGGGACCCCCGCACGCCCTTTACGACCTTCTCCCGGCAGAAAAATCTCGTTGACCATATTCAGTACCCTCGCGAGACACTGCGATTCAGAACCGGAGACTGCGATGACCTTACGGTTTTGTACTGCGCTCTCCTGGAAAACCTGGGAATCGAAACCGCCCTCGTGACCGTTCCCGGCCACATACTCATGATGTTTAACACCGATGTTCCCGAAGCGAATAAAAGCACTGTTTCTTCCGATGACAGCCGTCTTGTCATCCATAAAAACAGCGTGTGGATTCCCGTGGAAACCACGGCCATGGGAAGCTCCTTTCTTTCGGCATGGGACAAGGGACTTCAGCAATATAAAAAATTTACCCGCAATGACCAGATTGAGGTAATCACCTCCAGGGAAGCATGGCAGCAATATGCTCCGGTAACGCTGGACGACGATGGCTGGGAACCGAAAATTCCCGGCATACATGAAACAGCCCGTTTATACCGCGGCGATATTAATACCATCATTGAAACGGAGTTGACCCGCCGGATCAAGGTTCTGGAAAACTCCCTGCAGCAGGACAGCGGCAACAGCAGGATTTACAACAGTATCGGTGTAACATACTCCCGTTTCGGCAAATACGACCGGGCCAGGTCTTATTTCGAAGAAGCCCTCAGGCTTGATCCCGGTTATTTCTCGGCGACCAACAATATGGGCAACATACTTATGCTCGAAGAAAAGTATGACCAGGCCCTGGCATTTTTTGAAAAAGCCAGGACAATCCGGCCCGATAATCCGACAGTACATGTGAACATAGCCCTGGTATACGGGAAAATGAATCAACAGGACAAATCCCGGGAGATGATGCTCATAGCCCTGCGTCTCGATTCATCCCTCCATAAACAATACGGATTCATGCTGGAAACGGAAACGCTGAAAGCCGGAAAGGCGGATGAAGCGGACCCCATCTGGGCGGACAAATGATACCGTGCCCGACAGCAGGCATCTGCAGCACGGCACGCGGCTGTTTTTGTCTCTAGTCCTTTTTCTTTTCCAGCATTACAGCCGCATCACGGGCCACGGAGCTGGAGGGATACCTTTCCAGAATGAGGCGGTAGTATTTCATGGCGCGTTCCTCATTTCCGCTCAGCATATATGAACCGGCCAGCATGGAACAGGCTTCGGGAACCAGGGGATCGTCGGAAAATTCGATGATAAATCTGCTGAGCAGCCCGATGCTGTCCTGATATGCGCCGGTGTTGTTATGGGCCAGTGCCGTTATTAAAATGACTGCCGAGCGTTTTTGCGGTGAAGCCTCATGGTCGATCATGAGGGAATCGGAAAGTTCCAGGCATTTCGCGTAACTGCCCAGATTGTAATACGAAAGGAAAAGCAGGTAGCTGCCGTCATCCTTTTCCGAACCTGTCATGTTTTTCACCACCGGTTCCAGCAGGGCCACCGTTCCGTTATAGTCCCTCTTTATGAAAAGATCCTTTGCCCTATCCAACGGTTTTTCTGAAGAGGACTTTTCTTCACTGGTGAGATCATCGGCCCATACCGGGGAAGAAGAATCATCCATTTTCTCTCCCCGGACAGCAACAACGGTAGTAGAAGAAACATACTTTTCCCCCGTGAGGATATCCCCCAGACGGGTGCGCAGATGCGACAGACCGTCCGATGCGCTGAACCTGCCGTCACGTGCCAATTCCTTCAGCGGCACGATCCGGTTCTCAGCAATAGTAATTCTTCGTCCGTCCTTTTCCAGGACGGCCCTGGAACGGGCTCCGGTTTTTAAAATCGCGTCGGCGTGAATGAGCAATCCATCCTGTACTGCCGTCCATTCTTTCAATTCCGCAGTCCTGTATGTCACGGTACCGGCCGTTAAAATGACACGGTAAGCATCATCAACGGCAAATATATCCGGTGACAGCAGGAAAGCGGTGATGATAATGGCAGCCTGAATGAATCTTCTCATCGAATTTATTACCCCTTACGTGAAATGATGACCCGATTGATTCAATGTGCATGGAAATGACGATTAAGGCAAGAAAAAAACTGAAGGAAGAAGGAAAGTATGATGCGAATATATCGGTTTAATCGTATATAAAAAAGTGTGCGCGGCCAACAAAGAAGAAAAAACCGTCCAGAGCGGTGAATATCGAGAACGATATTCACCGCTCATGAAAGGTTTCCATTCTAATTTTTTATAAACATACTCACATCAACAAAGTCAATACCCATTTTCTTCAGCGTTTTCTTTTTGGGTATCCCGTTTTTGTCCCATCCGCGAAGCTTGTAGTACTTGGGAATCATCTTGTCCAGGCGAACAACCGATTTTTTATTATTGGCAAGGAGCGGCACATCGGTAAAGCGTTTCGCAAGAGTATCAAACTCCTTATCAATACCTTCTCGAAGATTAAATAGTTTTTCCATGGTATACCCCCGGGCGCCGGCCATCATAAACCTGCCGAAATCCATTTTCATGCCCGTGGCGTAATTCAGCGCCTTGGTGTGTGGAAGCATGGGCAGATGGAACTTCATCAGTCCCTTGGGCATCGTGTATGTAAAGTTGATAATCGGCCAGGAATAGGTCAGCATCTTGGTAATTATCTTTGAAATAAGAAGATGACCGGGAGCCTTGTAAGCAATACCGGGAACGAAAGTCCAGGAGGTGAACAGGCAATTACCGGTCGCGCTTATTACGGCAAGCAAATCCTGATCAAGCGTGACCCATCCCGGTTTTGAGCGGTAATGGAACTGATCCAGCGTTACCGGGCCGGTCGCTTCGAAAAAGATCAAATACCCCCCATCGAGGTGGCATCCGCCGCGGCTTGCCGTAGCATATCCCAGACCATGCCCCACGGAAGCTCGCGGCTCATAGGCGGCCAGCTCAAGTCCCTTGGCATGAGGCGCGAAATCCTTGCCGCCGTATTTTTCCGAAAGAAATCTGACGCCTTCGGCCAGATCATTGCCGATCCCTTCCCTGTAGGCAATTTTTCTCAGCACTTCGGAGATATTATCCTTTTTCCCGAATTCTATCCCGGTTTTCCATATCCCTTTCTCGTCAAGCTCGGCGGCAAATCCAATAAGAGTTCCGACCGTAATGGCATCGATGCCGAGATGATCCAGCTCCATGTTCCATCGCAGGATGGCTTCCATATCGTTAATGAGCATATTGGAACCGAGAAGACAGAGTATTTCATATTCCGGTCCTTTCACATCCTTGCCGTCAATATTGACAACCCGGCCGCAGCGGATAGGACAGGAAGTACAGCCATAATTTTTAACCAGGAATTCTTCGGCCAGGCGCTCGCCGCCGATCATATAGGCATCCTCATAGGAACCCCGGGAAAAATTTTTCGTCGGCAGTGCGTTTTTCACCGAGAGAGTTGTCAAAAATCCCGCAGTTCCCAGTTTCGGGGCCTGGTCTCCCGTGGCGGGATGCCCCTGGAGCAATTTAATCCATTTCTTAATATGCTCCTTATATTTTTCCGGTTCCTCTAATTCATTTTTTTTACTTCCCCGGGCTACCATCCCTTTCAGGTTCTTATAACCCATGACGGCACCCATGCCGGTACGGCCATGACTGCGTTCCTGTGATACAACCGTGGCAAATTTTACCAGGTTTTCACCGGCCGGGCCTATGGCCATGGTCCCGCCCTTGCCCATGGCTGCCTGGGCATCCTGGGTATTCATACCCCACAGGTGATCGGCGTTTTTTATCTGTACATTATCATCTTCGATTTCAAGATATACATGCTGCTTTGACCTGCCGCGTACAACCATGCCATCCCATCCCGCCTTTTTCAGGAACATACCGAAATTGCCGCCGCTGTTTGAGTGGCCGATGGCGCCGGTAAGGGGGCTCTTGGCGGAAATGTCGTACCGGCTCGAGGAGGGAGCTCCTGTCCCGGTAAGCGGTGATGTCATCACAATGAGGATATTATCATCAGACATGGGATCGATCCCTGGCTTTAATTCATCCCATAAAATTTTAGTGCTGAGATATCTTCCCCCGAGGAACAGTTCGCGATCCTTGTCGCTCACATCGTACTCACCGATTGTTCCTTCAGTCAGATTAATATCCAGCATTCTCCCCATGTACCCTTTGAACTTGCTAGCCACTGGTAACCTCCTTTCTTTGTCTCTTTTTATCATGCAGGTATGCACGTTTTTATTTTTATTATTCCGAATGCGCAGGTAAAAATTTACTTGGTTCAACACCGAGAATGTGATCGATATTTCTGATGGTATTGAATATTATATGAATATCATCTTCGCTGTAACTGCTCATGTTGCCGAATATAAGACTGATTGCATGGTTTTCTATCTTCTTCACCATGCGTGTTCCTTTGGCCGTTATCGTGACGAGAATATTTCGTTTATCCACGCTGTCCCGCTTTCTTTTAATCAACTCTCTCTTTTCCAGCTGATCCGCAAGCCGTGTAGCCGTAAAAACTTTAATCTTCATTTCTTCGGCGATGTCACTGATGCGCATCCCGTCATTCCGCCTGAGCATTTTCAGGATATAGATCAATTCATAAGAGAGATCGAATTCCGACACTTCGATTTGTTCAAATTGATAGAAGGTTCTCAGCAGATGAAAAAGCAGGTTTTCGACTTTATCCCTGTCCAGATTGCCTACCTTTGCCCTGATTGGATCATGCACAGTCATATTCCCCCGATGTTTTTATATATTTCTCTGTATGCATTGAAGTATTCTTAATATCCAATTTTACACATGTAAAACCGTGATATCAGCGGTTCATGCCGCTGAACCTGATTCAGCTCCAGTTGCCTTTGTATTAATACTATTTCTTTATATGCAATTTGCAAGTATTTTTTTGCATATTGCAAATATTTCTTGATTTTTTTTAATTACTATTATATTTTGTTACCAGAATGCAATTAACGGAATCTATCCGATTCATCAAGTGAAGGTTGACACTAATATGACACAGAAATATCCGGCCCCCTGGAAACTGAAAGGGAATGGCTACATTTTTCTTTATAAATTTCCCCGTTCGTTCAGCGACGATCCGGCGTTCCGGATCGGCCTGAACGACCAGCCCTTCAGCGGTTTCGGCACCGTTATGCTCGTGGATTATACCGAGTCCAATGCCGGTCCATACAAAGAACTTCTTTTCATTCCCGGCGAATTCCCTTATCTCCACAAAAAATTTTATTCCATAACGAAAATTTATGTTTCCACCATGGAAAGCGTAGTCAACGGAAGGGAAAACTGGGGAATACCAAAAGAGCTGGCCGACTTCAGGACCGAGTCCCTGGGCAAAAACAGAGAACGGCTGATCGTAAGCCGTGACGGGATTCCCTTCTTCGATGTTGTCATGAAAAAGAAGGCCCTGTCTTTTAAGGTCAATACAAAATACATATCCCATGCCCTGGTTCAGCAGCTTGAGGATGAAACTATCTTTTTTACTGAATTCAACGGGACCGGGCGGGGAAGAATGGCCTCACTGGAATCCATATCGTGCAATGAAAAATTCTTTCCAAAAATATGCCCGGTGAAACCGCTGGCAGTCACGGCAATAGAAGATTTTTCCATTGAATTCCCCGTGGCCGCCACATTAAAGGAATTGAACCGATAGGACAGTACGGACAGGCAACTTCATGCATGGAAGTTCCATGCAGGTGAAAATAAAAAATATAGAAAATATCATGGGGGGGGGGCAACACATGAACCTGGAAAACAAAAAGATAGTTCTTACCGGTGCATCGTCGGGTATCGGCAAGGCCATTCTTGCGGAGCTGAAAAAACATAATGTACAGGTCCTGGTCGGCGACCTTGAACCGAAAAAGGTAGAAACCGTAACCGGAAAAATCATGGCTGAAAAATGCGATGTGAGTAATCCGCAGAACATCGATAAATTATTCGCATCGGCCCAAAAAAAACTGGGCGGCATCGATATTTTCATCGCCAATGCCGGCTTCGCCTATTATGAGCAGATAAAAAAATCAGATTATGATCATATTGAAAAAATTTACAAAGTGAATTTCATGGCCCCTGTTTATATCACGGAAAAAATGAAAGAACTGAACAAGGGGAAGGAGTACATGGTGGTGATTACCGCTTCGGCCATGGCCAGGCTGGCCCTGCCGGGTTATGCACTGTATTCATCAACCAAGGCAGCTCTTGATTCCTTCGCCTCCGCCTATCGCTATGAGAAAGACGACCTGGGTATCATTTCGCTGATATATCCCATAGCCACCAAAACTGAATTTTTCAGGGTTGCGGCAGGCGATACGACACCGGTCCCCTTCCCTGCACAGACTCCCGAAATGGTTGCCAGGGCTGTTATCAAGGGCATACGGAAAAACAAAATAGCTATTTTCCCGTCAAAGCTCTTTGTCTCCATGATGGTGATAAACAGATACCTTCCCGTCATATTCCCTGTCTACCTCAGAATTGAGCAGGCAAAGCTCTTCAAATGGCTGCGCAATAGTTAACATACGCTAATAGAATCCCGGATGGTTATACTTTTTACAGACACCCTCTGTAGAACCTTCCAGAACAGACTCCAACATAACTGTCCGGGATTTTATATATCACTTCCGACCATCCTCACTTCATGTTTTCCCGTAGCGGAAAAACATTTTTCGCTTGCCATAATAGGCTTCCATAACAACATTTTATTCCTGTCTGCTGATAAAGAAAATCATCCTGAGGAAATGCCGTGAAACAGGGAAAGAAACCAGCCTTCACCAGTAAGTTTATTATAGCGATATCCGTGATTTATTCATCCCTGATCATCGGTGTGGCTGTTTTTTTTAATCATGTCGTAAAAGAGAATAACCGCATTATCCAGGATACGCTTATCGAAAGAAGCAATGAGGTCTTCCTGGAAAAAACCTCCACCCTCACCACGGGAATAGTCCTGCAAAAACCGGAAAACGTGAGAGAACTGAACACTGCCGTCACCGAAGTATGCAAAAAAGACCCGGGGATACTGTATGTCCTTGTATTCCACCGGACAGGTGATGAAAATTATTTCAGGCTCACCGACTCAATTCCCGTCAACGGCCACATGGTGATAGAAATAAAAAAAGGAGATATTGTCCAGGAACCATCGGGAATCGATTACCTCAAGGAGGGCCGTATTCATGCCGTTATCGATCCCCAGGTCTACACAAAGGAGCAGTACACCTGGCAGAGCGCCTATCATCCCCTGGCGTTGAAAAACAAAAAGTATATTTTACAGTACATTATCTCATCGGACCTCCAGAACATCATACATGACGCCTACAGCCGGGCCAACGCTGCTTCTTACCGGTCCCTGGTTATCATGACCAGCGTCCTTGTCATAGCCGTCATTATCCTCACCGCACTTTTCTTCCAGAATTACAGCTACCTGGTGAAGAGACTCGCCGAATACATGCAGATGGCGGCCGGGGGAAACCTGGATATAAACCTGCGCCCCACGGGCGACAGCGAGCTGAACGAACTCGCCCTTTCATTCAATACGCTCATCGAGGAGATCAGGGATATCAGGGCGAAAAAAGACTCCATGGAAAAACAGATAGCCGATACCGATTCCGATGATCAGACCGTGAAGACCATTTTCAACCAGGGCGTGGCTTCCTTGAAAGAAAACATGTATGACGACGCCATTGCCCTTTTCAAAACGCTTCTCATTATCAAATCGGGAAATTTCGGCTGTTACTTCAACCTCGGCGTCGCCTTTGCAAAAACCAGGCGTTACGAGGAATCCCTGAAAATGTTTCAGAAGGCAAAAGAGGCTAATCCCTCCTATGCCGTGACGGACGGTTACATAGAAAGAGTGGAGAAACTCCTGTCGGGCAATGCATCATTCAGACAAAATTGACCAGATCCTTTCCAACCTTCCTTCAGATCCCGGCGTATACCTCATGAAGGACGGCGGTGACGCCATACTCTATATCGGCAAGGCATCAAATCTTAAAAAACGCGTTTCCTCCTACTTCCAGAAAAAAAATACCGACGCCAAGACCGAAGTCCTGGTTAAAAAAATCGCCGACATCGAATGCATTGTCACTGACTCTGAAATCGAAGCCCTGATCCTGGAAAGCAATCTCGTAAGGAAACACAAACCGAAATTCAACATCCGCCTCAAGGATGACAAACGCTTCCCCTACATCGCCGTGTCCCTCAGCGAAAAATATCCCCGTGTTTTATTTACCAGGAAAATAACCTCGAAACAGAACCGATATTTCGGTCCCTACACCGATGCCCGGGCCGCGCGTAATATCGTGAGCATGACCAATGCGTTGTTCAAACTTAAAACCTGTAAAAAGGAAATACCCCTCAGGGACGGCGAGCGGCCCTGTCTCAACTACCAGATGAAGCGCTGCAGCGGCGTCTGCACGGGAATCATCTCACGGGTCGAATACCTTGACCTGGTCAATACGGCCGTTCATTTTCTCGAGGGGGATATGGAACCGGTCATGAATACCCTGCAGGGAAAAATGAAGACCTATGCCGAAACCTTCCAGTACGAAAAAGCGGCGCAAATCCGCGATATCATGTTCGATCTTCAGAAGATCACGGAAACCCAGAAGGTGGCGGTCCCCATAGGTCAGGATATGGACTACCTCGATGTGCTTCTCCAGGGGAACGAGGCCCTCCTGGTCCTCTTCGAGTTCCGCAAGGGCCTGCTTCTTGGCCGCAAGATACATGTCTTTGAAAACACGGGCCTCTCGGAAGCGCGTGATATCGTCAGGGCCTTTATCGTGGAGTACTATCAGGGGAAGGAAATACCGGGACGGATCGTGTGCGATCAGACAATCGATGACCGGGATCTCATTCAGTCGTATCTTACGGAAAAGGCATCAAAAAAAGTCAGGATATCAAAGCCGGCTACGGGTGAAGACCGGGGCATTCTCGACATGATACGGAAAAACATAGAGCAGATAGCGGCGGACCGCCAGGTTTCGCAATTTTACCGCAATATCGATGAAGGACTCCTGGAGCTCAGGTCCCTTTTTGATCTGAAGGAAATTCCCGAGGAGATCGTCTGTTTCGACATTTCCAACCTGCAGGGTACTGATGCCGTGGCCTCCATGGTTACCTTCAGAAACGGAATCCCCGACAAGAGCAATTATCGGCGTTTCAGAATCCGCGGCTATGACAGCCCCAATGATCCGGGCATGATACACGAGGCGGTTGCGCGGCGGATACAGCACCTCCTCAACGAGGAGCTTCCCCTTCCCGATATCATGGTCATCGACGGCGGCCCCACGCAGCTTGCCAGAGCCATGGAAGCGGCCCATGCCTTTGGCGTCAAACCCGTCATCATCTCCATTGCCAAGCGTTTTGAGGAACTGTACTATGACGCAAAAATGCCCCCGATCCGCCTCGCGGAAACATCCCCGGGGCTGAAAATCATACAGCAGATCCGCGACGAGGCGCACCGCTTTGCCATAACCTACCACAAAACACTGCGCGGGAAAAAGCTCACGGGTTCCCAGCTGGACAATGTGCCCGGAATCGGCGTTAAAACACGGAAAATATTACTTGAATATTTTCAATCGCTGGATATAATAAAAAATGCCGACATTGAAGAACTAAAAAAAGTCCCGGGCATAGGCGAAGCGGCAGCAAAGGCCGTTTATGACTTCTTCCACGATTGATATAGTGGAGTCACTATTTTTTACCATGGAAAAGAATTTTTCTTTACACGGTTGATGCAGTAATTATTATGGATCATCGATTTTTAAAATATTTGAAACGGGGCGTGGCGCAGTCAGGTAGCGCACATGACTGGGGGTCATGTGGTCGCTGGTTCGAATCCAGTCGCCCCGAATATAGCGGCTATTCCGCACGACTAACAATATAAAACAGTTTTCCGATAATTACCCCGTCTAAACACGGGGTAGTTTTATTTTCCCACCGAATAATTATGGAGAAGTTAAAACAATGGATCTCGATTATTTTCTAAAAAAAGAACAGGTAATCAAAGTAAAATCAGAAAACAAGCAGACCGTCATCAAGGAGATGGTGGAAAAGCTGCAGGAACTGGGACTCATCGACAACAAGGACCGCTACTACGCGCAGATCATACACCGCGAATCCCTGGAAAACACGGCCCTGGGCAACGGATTCGCCATTCCCCACACCAGAACCGAATCAGTAAGCCAGTTCATATCCATCCTGGGAATCCACGAGGAAGGCATTGATTTCCACAACGAAGATGAATCCCCCGTCAATTACATACTGCTCAGCATATTTCCCTCTAAAATGAGCACGACGTATCTCTACTTCATCGGCATGATGGCCCGCCTTTTTTCCAACAAGGAAAAGAAAGCCCTTCTCGATGAGGCGCGGACACCGGCCAAGATATACGCGGCGCTCAAGAAGGAAGCGGAATCCTATTTTGATGCCATCTCGGAAAAGGAAATCATTTCTGCCAGGGAAGGCGACAGTCTCACCGGCGTACCCTCATCGGACCTGGACCTTCTTATCAGGCTCGACCGCCTCTACAAGGTATACGACGGCGGCGACAAAGCGGATTCAATCTTAAAAAAAATCGAGAATCTCAAAAAGCTGATCGATAACCGTTCCCTGTCCTATTACGACCGCATGAGAAAAAAGCAGAACAATCCCTTTGCCATAGTGGAAAAAAACAGCTGTTCAGGATGTCACATGGAAATACCGCCGGTATACATGCGGCAGATAACCGACCGGAACGGCATAACGCTCTGCACGTACTGCGGAAGATTTCTCATTCTTGTTTAAAGATACGCGGATATTCTGTGAACGATGACAGGGGAATTGTTCACAGAATATAAAACAATCGTCCCGAAGGCGTCATGTCGTCGGGAGGAGCAACGCTGTGCTCTACGCGGTACAGCTTCCTCTTGCAAAAATCCGATTTTTCCCCCATACAGTACTCTCTGAAAATTTTCTGACACCGATCCGCGCGATAACTGTTATACTTGAGGAAAAAACCGCATTCTTTGGAATACTCACATTTGTCCATCTCCATCCTCACACACACCTGTTTATATTGATCACCCCTGACCAGGGGTTTTGGGAAGGCTCAATTTCTCTTTTGGGACAATATATTCACCGGGAAGGAACGATTCAAATTTTTTGTCGAAAAATACCGTTTTTTTTACCAGGGGCCGCGTAAAACAGTGAAGGCCCTTCATAGGGCCTTCATGCATTTCATAGAGCTATTTTTTCTTTCTTCCTTCGAGGAAGACCTCGACAAGGTCTATGGGAATGGGAAACAGCGTGGTGGAATTATTTTCCGTGGCGATTTCACTCAGGGTCTGCAGATACCGGAGCTGAAGTGATATGGGATGCACTTCCATGAGCGCGGCTGCTTCCACCATTTTCGCGGCTGCCTGGAATTCCCCTTCAGCGCTGATAATTTTCGCACGGCGCTCCCTCTCGGCCTCGGCCTGTTTGGCCATGGCCCGCTGCATCTCCTGGGGAAGATCGACGTGCTTCACCTCAACGGCAGTCACCTTTATGCCCCAGGGGTCGGTCTGCTCGTCCAAAACGCTCTGGAGATGATCGTTGATTTTATCCCGTTCGGACAGCAGCTCGTCGAGCTCGGTCATGCCCAGGATGCTCCGCAGCGTGGTCTGTGCCAGCTGTGATGTGGCGTAGAGGAAATCTTCCACGATTGTTATGGCCTTGTTGGGATCGACAACCCTGAAATATACAACGGCATTTACTTTAACCGAAACATTGTCCCTCGTAATAATATCCTGAGGCGGGACATCCATGGCCACGAGCCTGAGACTTATTTTTTCCCATCGGTCGATAAAGGGTATGATAATTATAATACCGGGACCTTTTGCATCAGGCATCAGTCGTCCAAGCCGGAATACAACGGCCCTTTCATACTCCTTGACGATCTTTACCGACATCACCAGGAGAGCGACGGCCAGGAAAAGCAATGTGATGATGAAATTATAATCCATCAGTTTGTGCCTCCATTATATTTTATTGTGTAGTATGCGCATTGTGATCATGACTGGGGTTTCTTTTTTCCAACGACAAGATCCATGCCGCGGACTTCCCGCACCTCGACTTCCTCATCCCTGTAAACCGGTTCATCGCACAGGGCGTTCCACAGCTCGCCGTGTATCATGATTTTCCCGCGGCCGGAAAAATCCCGAAAGGCCCTGCCTGTCAAGCCGACGAGCCCTTCTTTTCCCGTGGTGACGCGTTCACGATGCGCATTGATGATCAGGCGCACAACAATAAACACGAATCCCAGGACAAAGACAACGGCGGCGATAATGGAGGTCATGGGAATGTGGCCCCCGGGCAGCGGTGAATCAAAGAGGATCATGGAGCCCAGGACAAAGGCGATGAGCCCGCCTATCGTAAGCAGGCCATAGCTCACGATCTGGAGCTCCAGAATGAACAGGACAATGGCTATGATGATGAGAATGAGCCCCATGACATTGATGGGAATTATCTGGATGGCCATAAGAAAAATGAACAGGGATATGGCTCCCACGACACCGGGAATTATCATCCCGGGATTCTTGAATTCCATACCGATACCCACGACGGCAAGGATGAAGAGAAGAAAAATAATCTGGGGGTCGGCGAAGCGGTTCATCAGTTCCTGTTTCCAGTCCATGGAATAGTTGATTGCTTTTATGTTCTTCGTATTGATAACAACGGTGTTTCCATTGACATCGATCTTCCTGTTGTGGAGCCTGACGAGAAGATCATCCATGTCCTCGGCGATTAAATCAATAACGCCCAGCTTCAGGGCCTCCTGGTAGGTGCTGGAAATGGCCTGGCGCACGGCGTTCTCGGTCCACTGAATGTTCCTTTTTCTCTTCTGGGCCAGGCTCCGGGCATAGGCGATGGTATCATTGAGCACCTTCTTTTCCATGACACCGGCGGGTCCGCCCTCTTTATCCTTGGGCAGAAAATTCAGGGCCGGGCTCACGGGATGCATGGCGCCTATTTCCGTGCCGGGAGCCATGACGGCTATGTGTGATGAGAGCATGATGAAGCCGCCGGCCGAGGCTGCCTGGGCGCCCTTGGGATACGTGTATACCACAACGGGAACGGGGGACGTGAGAATAGCCTTGATAATATCGCGCATGGAGTCCATGAGACCGCCGGGCGTATCCATCTGGATCACGATGAAGGATGCCCCGGCGTCACCGGCTTTTTTGATTGAATCCACGAGAAACGCCGATACCACGGGATTTACGGCCCCGTCGAGTTTCATGACGGCATATTTATTCTCCGCCCGAAGAGGAGATCCCGACAGTATGATCACGGCAAGCATGAAAAAGATGGAAAGCAGGCTTAACTTCTTCATAGTGTTATATCATCCCTTATACTTCGATATATACTTCCGCCGGTATGGCGGCATATATCATGTAATCATAGAAAGCGCCGTTGTGTCAAGCCCATACCGGTCGAACACAGGGTATGTATACCGGGGAAGCCGTCAGTTACGACTTTTTGCCTCCAGGTCTCCCATGAGCCGGCTGATTTTATGATAAATACCGTCAAATCCTCCATTGGACATGATAATGATGATATTTTCCTCACCGAAATCGATATGGTCCGCCACATACCTGATGATGGCATCCACATCGTCAAAAAGCCGCGCATCCCTGCCCCGTGCTTCCAGATCAAGGCGGACCTTCTCCAGGTCAAGGCGCTCGTCAGGAGGAATCGCCCCGGGATTAAAAAGTGTTTTCATCAGGACCGTACCGGCCGGTTCAAAGGCGCCGGGGAGCTCGTTCTGGAAGATATTGCGCCGGCTCGTGGCGGACCGGGGCTCATAGATAGCCCAGATTTTCGCCCCGGCATGACGGTGGGCCAGGGTCCTCAGCATGTAGCCGATGGCCGTGGGATGATGGGCAAAATCCTCGTAAATGACCAGATTCGCGCCGCGGTAGATAATCTCCTGGCGCCGTTTCACGCCGCGGAAAGTTTTCACCGCTTCGATTATATCCCCGGCGGCAATGCCCAGCTTCAGAGCCATGCCTGCGGCGCCGGCAATATTGGCGTAGTTGAAATCGCCGAAGAGCGCCGATTCCAGGGCCAGTTCCGCGCCGTCACCAGGCGATGAAAGAGACAAGGCGGCGCCCTGCTCCGTGTACCCGCTGAAACGCCAGGTGATATCGGAACCGCCGCTTCCGAAGGATGCGCATCTGCTCCGGGAGCCGGCGATCACGGGACGCAGCGTGTCATAGGCGCTGCTGTACACGATGTTTCCCTTCGAAGGGATGATATTCACCAGTCTTTTGAACCAGAGGGATATTTCATCGAGATCACGGTAGATATCGGCATGATCGAATTCCAGCGAGGTGAGGATGCAGTGCGACGGCCGGTAGAAGATGAACTTGGGCACCTTCTCGAAGAAAGCGGAGTCGTATTCATCGCCCTCGATGATGAAATATTTCCCCCTGCCCAGGCGGTAATTCTTCCCCAGATTTATGGAATTGCCGCCGATAAAACACGAGGGGTCCAGGCCTGCCGCGGTCAGTATATGGGCCAGAAGAGCCGTGGTGGTGGTTTTACCGTGGGTCCCGCACACGGCAATGACCTCGCGGTCGCGGAGAAAAAATTCATGGAGCGCGCCGGCCATGGACAGGTAGGGCTTCTTTTCATTGAGAACATACTCGGCTTCAACATTGCCCCGGCTCACGGCATTGCCGATCACCACCAGGTCCGCGGCGGCAGCCTTATCGTCGCTGAAAGGGCCGTAATCTATGCCGGCATCACGGAGAATGTCGCTCATGGGCGGATAGACGCCGCTGTCGGAACCGGTAATATCATACCCGGATTCCTTGAGCATGCAGGCCAGCGTTCCCATGGCGATACCGCCGATGCCCGTGAGATGTATTTTTTTACAGTTCATTGAAATGTTCCTCGGCAGTAGTAACGGAAATGGAAGAATAAAAGGATTTTCCGGTCAATCCATATTTAAGGATTTCACCGGAATAGCGCGAAGATGTGACCCCGGCGGAGGTATGTAAGTCATACAAAAATAATTTGTCGCCACCCCTGTGCGGGGTCTGCAATCTTTTCATCTTTTCTCAGTATTCTCCCGCGGCGAGCTTCAAGTAGAAATAGTATTAATGCAAAAATCCTGACAAACTGTTGTCCGGCCGGATTGCATCTCTCCATGGAGTGCTATTCCGGAAACTAATTATTGACACCGGGAAGTTCAGCTGCCGCAGTAGCCCGGGGAAAGAATCTGCAGTTTTACCAGCCTGGGCCTGCCCCCCTCTATGATATAATAGGCCCTGGCTTTCTGGCAGAGGGAAAGGGCCGATTGTCCTTCATCGCCGGTTTTATTCTCCACGATGGTCTGTGTATCGCGGTAGACCGTCAGTTCAGTCTTCCCCTTTTTCAGCTCAACACATTCATCGCTGAAATAAATTATGACACCGGAAAAGACCTTTTCCTTCTGTTTCGCCGTCACGCCCTGCACTGCCGTCATGGTAAGGGAGAGAAGAACCGTCAGCACTATTCCTGTATACCTTTTCACCGCCGTACCTCCTGAATCGTGAGAACAAATAGGGCATTCATACTAGTAAGGTAAAACAGCCCATGGATGTTTACAAATTAATATAGTTTATTTATCCTGTAAATTAAATTTTCCCGATAAAGACCCCTTTCTGCCTGTCCAGTACGGGCAGCGGCATTGAATGAGGAGAATACAACCACAGGGACACAGAGGCACGGAGAAAGCACAGGGAAGAGCGAGATAATAAAAGCCATGTTGCTTAAAAAATTTTAGATTTTTGAGGCATGAGGGTCTGATATTATAGGATCTTCCAGTAAAATACCGTTTCTGCCTGTTCGGTACGGGCAGCGGTATTGAATAAGGATAAAGCAACCACAGGGACACAGCGGCACGGAGAAAGCACAGGGAAAAGCGAGATAATAAAAGCCCTTTTGCTGAATAATTTTCAGATTTTTGGGACATGAGGGTCTGATATTATACGGTCTGCCGGGAACGAAAATATTTGACAAAAATGTAATTGCTTTTCAACTGTCTCCAGCATAGAATTTTATCCCGGGAAAAGAACAGCCATGGAATACCTTTTATCCAGAACCTTCAATAGTGGCCCGGGAATATTATAAAGTATACGGTCAACGGGAAATGCAGCGCAAAAGCACCTTGTTCATTATGGCATGTATTTTAATATCCTGCCCCCTTCTTTATTCCCGTAACGCCGATTTTACCTGGGCTGTTTCCATGGATTCGGTAAAGAAGTCCCTGCCGGCGGACCAGGAGACAGTGACCTTTTATACCGATGATAAGCCCCAGTATAAAAACAAGATATTACGCCACATTCTGAACGTTGATCCCACGCTCTCGCGGGAATGCATCATACTGCGGAGCAATTCCAGGCCCGTGACGGATTATCTTTTCGTGAAGGGGCAGCTTTACAGTGTTCTCGAGGACTATGAGAACAGCAGCGCGGCGGAAATAAACACCATCGGTTCGAATCTGAAAAAACTCTACGGACCGCCCGACATCAAGGAAGAGGGCAATGAATACACCTATTCGTACCATACGGCCAATACCCGGGTGCTTTTTTATTTTAAAAAGGACCTGGAGGGCCGAATCAAGAGCCGGGTTTACTATTATCCCCGAAAGCTCTTCATGATGCTCATATCGCAGTGAAATTTTTCTTTTTTTTTGGTAATATTCTTGACAGTTTTTATGTCTGCTCACATATTTGCTAACCGTATTGATGAAAAATTTTTACATGAAAAGGTAGCATACATTGGCAAACACGAAATCACAGGAAAAGCGTAATCGTCAGAACGAGAAACGCAGACAGAAAAACACGCAGGACAAATCAGCCATAAGAACTGCGTCTAAAAAAGTCAACAAGGCTCTTGACACAAAAGAAAAAAACGCTGAAGAACTCTCAGTACTTTACACCCAGTTCTCAAGCACCATAGACGCAGCTGCCGCTAAAAGAACCTTGCACAAAAACACAGCCGCGCGCAGAAAATCAAGAATAGCAAAGAAGATCAACAACGTACTCAAACAGACACAAGCATAAGAGGGTATCCTCTTGACTAAAACTGACATAGTCAACCTGATATCTTTGAAAAGGGGCTTAAAAAAAAAGGAGGTTCTTGAAATAATAGACACCTTCCTTGAAAAGATAATAGAATGCACAGACAGGAATGAGCAGGTAGAGATTCGGGGCTTCGGCACCTTCTACCAGGCGGACAAGAAAGCCAGGAAAGTTCATTCCCCCATCGCCGGAAGGATTCTGGAAGTTCCGGCGAAAAAAATGCTTGCCTTCCGGGGCAGCAAGGCTACTGAAAGAGAAAACAACAAAACGGGCGCTTAGCTCAGCTGGGAGAGCATCTGCCTTACAAGCAGAGGGTCGGGGGTTCGATCCCCTCAGCGCCCAAGAAGATACGAAAGGGGTTTCCTGAAGAAGGAAATCCTTTTTTTTTGACCTCACCCCGGCTCCGCCGCGCGTCGTCGAGCGCTTTTCGGACCTCCTGTCCGCGCTCGACACTAAAACTTTGTGTTTTGAGCTCTCCCGGGAGAAGAGGGCGCGGCGGCAGAGAATATTGTATATTTACTGATAATTTTTTATCAAACCTGAACGGTGAAAACCCGATTCGTCCCTGAAGCATTGTACATATTCATATAATTTTTTCTTTACAGGATGCCGGTTCTATATATATAGTTGAGGTTGGGTAGCATATCATGGCTGACAATAATTACATAATCGACAGGGTTAAAAAATCCGTTCATGCCATCGATCCCGAGGCAGAGATCATTCTCTACGGATCAAGGGCACGGGGAACCGCTTCTGAAGAATCGGATTGGGATTTTCTCATTCTCACAGCGATCAGCCTCGATCATAAAACCAAGAAGAGAATAAGCCGGGTCTTGTACGAAATAGAATGGGAAACCTGCGAAATAATCTCTCCCCTTATCCATGAAAAAGGATACTGGCAAAGCCCTCTTAACAAGGTCACACCCTTTTACAAAAACGTAACGTCTCAGGGGATCAGTCTGTGAGTAAAGAGCCCATAGAGGACCTGATAAGCTATCGCCTTGACCGCGCGAAGGAGTCTCTTGCAGAAGCGCAGCTGCTGGCAGCCAACGGTCACTGGAATACATCAGTGAGCCGCCTTTATTATGCCTGCTTTTATGCCGTCAATGCCCTCCTTATTAAAAATGGGAAATCGTCGGTAAAGCATTCCGGTATAAAGTCAATATTCAATAAAGACTATGTTCATCCTGGCATAATTTCTACCGATATCTCAATAATATACAATGAACTGTTCATATTGCGCCAGGAAAGTGATTACGAAGATTTCTTTGCCGCAGAAGAAGAAATAGTCAAACCGATGTTTGAGCAGGTTGAGAACTTTATTGAAACGCTAGAAAGCCTGTTGGGATAAATACGTTTGACCTCACCCCGGCTCCGCCGCACGTCCCTCCCTGGGAGAGGGCTTTCTGGCAAGAATTCTCTGTTTTAGCATCCCCGGGTGCTTCGATACGATCGCCTGGTTGCCGGGGGATGCGAAACCGTTGTATCGAGGCAGCGATCACTCAGCAACCGGGATTCGTGACGACCGGTGCCTCCCCGTTTGCTTCGATACGCCACCGGTTATCGTATGGCGGCGAAGCCGCTGTATCGGGATGGCGATGGCACTCAGCAACCGGGGCCTTGCAGCAATCAGGGCCTCGGTTGCCGAGTGACGGCGAAGCCGTCGTATCGAGGCACCCGAGGCTGGAGAGGCATTGATTCGTGCGGCCATATCCAGCGGTACCTCCCCGCTCGCTTCGATACGCCACCGGGTATCGTATTGTGGCGAAGCCACGGTATCTAGATGACGGTGGCACTCAGCAACCGGGGCTGTTGCAGCAACCAGGGCCTCGGTTGCCGAGTGACGGCGAAGCCGTCGTATCGAGGCGCCCGAGGCTGGCAAGGTATTGATTTGTGCTGCCATATCCAGCGGTTGCCTCCCCGATTGCTTCGATACGCCACCGGTTATCATGTGGCGGCAAAGCCGCTGGATCGGGATGGCGGTGGCACTCAGCAACCGGGGCTGTTGCAGCAACCAGGGCCTCGGTTGCCGAGTGGCGGCGAAGCCGTCGTATCGAGACGTCCGAGGCTGGTGAGATATAATTTGTGCTGCTATATCCAGCAGTTGCCTCCCCGGGTGCTTCGATACACCACCGGGTATCGTATTGTGGCGAAGCCGCTGTATCGGGATGGCGGTGGCACTCAGCAACCGGGGCCTTGCAGCAACCAGGGCCTCGGTTGCCGAGTGACGGCGAAGCCGTCGTATCGAGGCGTCCGAGGCTGGTAAGATATTGATTTGTGCCACATCGGATTCGGTTGCCGAAATTTCCCCGGCCGGGAATAATCATATCCTTTCAAACGATTTGCTTTTCTCTCCCGCACAATACCTTCCTCCTGGTATTAATACGGATGAGTAAATGATTTGTTGAAAATTTATTTCTTTTCCGCGGGGGGGCATTCATTCTGCATTGGCCCCTTCATTTTATCCGTATGGGGAATCCTTTCTTTTATGGATGGGATATTTCTTTATTCTGAAGGGGGTTTTTATTTATTCTATACGGAATAATTCTTTTTTCTATACGTGCTTTCTATCTCTCCGTACGGACAGCAGCTTCGCTGCCTTTTCCGGAATAATATTTTTGTGTAATGTAATCCACGAAAGGATACGTACCCATCTTCAGCATATGGGCAAACAACATTAGATATTACTAATTAATTCATTAAAAATTAAACAATTGATTCATTAAATTTTTCAGGATTATCACAGATAATTAAATGATTGAAGGTATTCAAATTGATATCATATTCAATACTCTCAATTCCGGTATGAAAAGAAGTATAGAAATCAGACCTTAGTATTCTGGGAAAATCCTCTTTTACGATTAACAGATTTTGCTCTTTAATGCCAAGATTTAACGTAGAATAATTATCACAATGAATTGGCGAGTAACCAATTTTTAACAATGCCTCTTCGAATCTGTCAACTGCTTCCGAATTTTCCGATAGTTGCCTGTAACAGGTCTCAACAAGTAAAGGGAGATTAAAGGTAGAAGAAGAATCCTCCTGCAAACACATACTAAATAAATAAAGTATACCATTTTGAGGTTCCTCCAACTGGTCTATCCCATGAATTTTATGAATTCTGCCTCTGGCATTTATAGTCGCCTTTACCTCTACTGATTTTTCAGGCCATTCAAAGTCATGTCTGCTTCCCCATGGGCCATTCCATGATAATACGGCCGATGATCCCATCTTGGGTATTAACCAGACTGAAAGAAACCATAATTCTGCAAATAAACCAATCTGCTCTTCTTTTGTTAATAGATTCTGCGGTACATGTCCCCAGAATCTACGCCATTTCATCAGGATTGTTTTTATACTATTCACAGGATTTTTATTATCCTTCTCCAGTTTTTCAGATATTTCACCACCAATAAAATTAAATATTGAATAACCGGCTGAATCAATACACTGTATATCAAGATACCTGTTTTGCTTATCCCCCTGAATAGTAAGGCTGCGCGTTATAACGATGAATCCTTTACTTTTTGTATCATGAAACTCTTCATCAGTTTCATTAAGTGGTATTAACAGATGTCTGCAACCTTTTCCATCAAGAGCACAAAGAATGCGGGACTGCTTATCAGGGAATGGATTCCTTGCTGACAAAAGTTCTCCAGGGGGTCTGTTGATAAATTTCCAGATATCTGGATATATCTGCATCATAAAGGTCTCCAGTCTACAGTACCAATAACGTACTCACCCTTAACAGCTTTTTCCGTTTTACTTTTTGGGAAGGACAATGCTAATCCTATTATATCTTTACATCTGGCATCTTCCGGATTATCATATAATCTCTGCCTAGCCCCCTGGGGGTCTTTATCAAAACCTGAAAAACGGCTAATTGGATATATTAATAATAATCCATCTGTTGCTGGTCTCACCATCCTAGCCGCAGGATTAACACCAATTTTCTTGCCATCTGCGCTTTGAATTCTTTTCGCTTCAAGAAGCTGTGCATTACTTAAACCTATTTCTTCGTCCCCTGGTTCTGTAATTACCCCAAGAGATTCCGGATTACTTTTTAGTCTTGAACGGCTGAACATTGGTAAAGGTCTTAATAAACCCAGATCTATTTCACCAAGCTTTTCATGAGTTTTACCTCTGGACCTAATTGCGACTGTCCATTTAATAAGTTCATTGTTTTCAATTTGTTTTTGTATATAAGCAATCAGAAGATGGAGTGAAATATTTCTTGCATCCGGATATATATGATAAGTGTTCAGAAATTCAATTATTAAATCTGGTGTTATATTACTCCAGCAGGGAGAACTATCTTTTTCCCAGTCCGGAGCCCCCAGTTTATTTATAAATTCCATTGTTGCTCTTATATTATTATCTGCCAGGGAGCTTAATGCATTTAAATCATTAAAAGGAAACCTGAATGTCTGTAAAACCTGACAGGAATAGCTTTGTTCTACAATAATTGTATTTGCGAATCTTTGTTTAAGCCGGTTCGTGACGAGCATTGCAGGATGCTTTACAATCCGCGCTCCAAGCTCAAGAGGAGTTACCCCTTGCTCTTCATATATGCTGATATCCTGACGTAATTCATATTCAACCAGAGCCAGATCACTAAACCATCCTGACAGATCAGCTGTCATATAGATTCTTGTGAGATCTTCATAACCGCCCCTGAAACCAAACCATCGCCCCATCTGCATAAGCGTATCGTACATCGCACTTGATCTGAAGAAATAACTTGTAAGAAGTCCCTCAAGGGTAAGTCCGCGTGAAAGCCGGTTGCCGCCGACAGCTATTGCTTTTAATGTAGGTTCCTTTTCAAAATCAAGCATTTCACCGGTCCTGCTATTGATCGTTTTTACCTGGACAGCCTCAAAAAACGGTCCAATATATGGTTCGATGTCTGAGAATGGCACATCCCGATTGATATCAAGATTTTGTGTCACAGGTTTAAAATCATTTTCCCACCTTTGATGCAATCTGTTAAGTATGCTGACTGAGCGTTGATATCTCCATTCATCACGCAATTCCGAAAAACGCTCTGATACCATCAAAGCAATTTCAATCTGTTTAAGTATAAGATGGCTCCCATGTAAAAGCATTATAGCGGGATGATTCCCCTTTCCTCTCTGTGCTCTTGCTGCACCAGCCAGCACAAAATCAAGCATAGAATTTTCAAGAGAAGGTGGGAGTAATAATGATGTTTTTAAATTCTCAAGTTCCTGCACAGGAATGATCCGGATTATATCAAGACCTCCGGTCTTATCCTGCGTATTAGAATCAAATCTTCCGAATTGTTCTTCTGCACCGAAGTAACCATTTGGTTTTGGTATATCTACAATAAAATCTTTTGGATAGAGGTCACTTTCATACAAAGGATCATATGTATTGTGTGGTATAAGAATATTCGCAAATGGTGTTGCTGTATAAGCAACATATGCAATTTTCTGAAATTTATTCAATAGCTCCCTTATACGTCTGTTAATTACTGAAGGTTCGGTAAAATCATCTGGTAAAGGTTCATCCTCCATCTGATATGAACCCTTTGTATCAATACTCGCCTGGTCCGCTTCATCATCTATAACAAGTACCGGTAGAGCTCTGCGAACATCCTCCGGCGCATCATCAAGCCATTTATGCAGCCTTTTTAATACAGGACCATTTTTTTTAATAACCAATAAAACAGGTTGTGATCCCTGTAATGCTGCATAATTTGCATTTCCAGGTTGAAAATCACCATCAAACTCTTCTGTTGTAAATTGATGCCATTGTTTTCCCATTGGGGGCAGTTGCACAGATTTTGCCCTACCATCTGTATAACCTGTTAATTCTTTATTAAGTCGGATCTGAGTTTGTCTACGCAACCCGTTGTCAATTCCTGACAAAACAATGATCAAACGATATCCTACATCAGCAGCTTTAGCGATCAATGCTGTAAAATTTGCTGTTTTACCACTCTGTACATACCCAAGAACAAGACCACGTATATCAAACTTCTCTGTATCTGGTGGTTCAAGCTGCCCAAGGATTCTGTCTGTTGTTTCATCAAGCGATCTTAATGCAGCAGCACTCCAGTTCTTATTACCAAGCAGATAGCGCCTCTGGTTAGGCCAATAATACCACTCTGATCTATCATAATTTTTCAACCACTCATCTTTGTTCTTTCGGGATGTAAGAACATCTGCGGGAATCAGAATAATATTATCTTCACGCTCAAGTGTTTCTCTTATTGACTGTCGAAAACTTTCAGGAATTGCCGGATTATTTATTGCATCCTCACGATTAAGACCACCACTGATCAACAATCTGACAACACCAAGTGCATCATCATATTCCATAATAATACCTTAATTTTTTAAACTATCAGAAAAACGTTTAAAAACTTTATTTATTACAACTCTTTCTTTTTTATCAGCAATCTTTTCAAGTTCTGATTTAATTTCATCAAGGGACCATTTTTTTTCTAATTGTGGATTCAAAGCAGGACTCTGGTATACTTTTTTTAAAGTGTTATCCTCAGGTGTATTAACAGATTGTCCACCTGAAATATGCTGCCGGATAATAGAAGATTGGTGCATTTTATTTATTGGCTTGGGCTCCTTGTTGTTTTTGTCATATATTTCGCGTGCTGTTTTGGTTATTTGTTTTACGAAAGAGTCAACCTCTTCTTTAATCTGCTGTGGTATCTGAACTTTCATTTTCGCAACATTTATTTTAAAGGCATCATCAAGGTGAGGGCTGAAATCAAGAGCTATCCTTGCCAGCTTAGTATGTTCATCAACCGCCCGCAATCTCGACCAACCACCACTCTGAATCAGACGATTGGAACGATAAATATAAAAACCCTGCTGCTGATTCCATTTATTTGGACCACTGGCTCTGTCAAAAGCCTCTTTTGAACTAAAATTATCTTGGCTGGGCAGAATATATGGCTGTAACGAAACAGTGCATTTGTGACCATCAACCTCCAACGGAATTTTTTTGGCAGATAATTCCAGTAAATTCTTTTCGCATCTTACAAATGGATCCCATGGTGTAAGCTCAATATCATTCAGAAATATCTTAATCTTACTATCCGGAACCTCACCGGCAAGAAATCTATGAAACACCATTGAAAGATGTTCTTCAAGTTCACGGTGGAGCTTAAGTATTATTTTATTGGCTTTCTCATCATCGTTTGCTGATTCAATTACTCTGTCAAGATACTGCCATAAAACCACCGTTCCGGTACTATCCTTCAGATAATTCTGTATTACAAAATCCCGTGTTTTATTATCAAGCTCCAATATCTCCCATTTGTTTGTTTTCTCGATGTGGGCTAAATCCCAGGCAAAGCTGTGTATTATCTTCTGCCTGTCTGACATTGAGCGGGTTGCAACTGAAAATCTCCTGCACTGACTGAAGGATGCCGTTTTGAGCCCTAGTCCGAATTTACCCAAATTGTTTTCAACATTGTAATCATTATCTGATCCATACCGCATAGCCTCTTCAAGTTGAATTAAAGTCATCCCATATCCATTATCTGCAATGCGGAGATATGAATTAACACCTTTCATTTCGATATCAATGTATATTTCTGTTGCGCCCGCCTGAATGGAATTATCAATAAGATCAGATACTGCCGAGGAGAATGTATAACCTAAATCCCTTAATGAGTTTATTAAACGCTTTGCAGATGGGATTACTTCTCTGCTGTTGAATTTTGGCGTCATAACTACCCCATATTTAAATGATATTTATAAATCAACTAACCTATGGTTGTATTTAAATCATATTGAATTCTATCAGACTGGTAATATTGTATTTATATTGTTATCTCTATCAAGCAAGGTTATTATCTAAAAATATCTGAAGCTTGTTTAAAACAGACACAAAATCCTTTGTCTTTAGCTCACACTCCCAGATAACCAGATAACTCCATCCAAGTTCTATTAGAGTTTTATAATTCTTTTTATCGCGTTTAACATTCCCTGTGATTTTTTCTTTCCAGAACTCTGCATTAGTTTGTGGCCATTTAAAGAAATTACATTTATGTCTATGCCAGAAACAACCATTAACAAAGATTACCTTTTTTCTGGATGGGAAAACAATATCAGGCTTACCTGGAAGTTTTTTATAATGAAGTCTGTATCTGTATCCATGTTTCCATAACAATTTACGCAGTATTTCTTCAGGTTTTGTGTTTTCTCCCTTAATCCGTGACATATTGTAACTGCGCTGTTGAGAGGTATGGACATCCATAAATTATAACGATAATTGAAAATTACCCAATCTATTAGCATGGCTAGCTGCTTTTGATTGTATATCAAATAATATATCACGTCTTAAAGATAAGATTGGACTACCGTTTAAATCAGTTTCCTTTATAAAAGAAACTGATAAAAAATGGAAGGTCAAAAGCTTAATCTCATTATCAAACCAAAATGGACCTATACTAAAATGTGCATCACTTTGTTTTATTTTATCCTTTTCTTCAGATTTATAATTAAAAAGTATGCCATATACGATTCTTTGAATTTTAACCGTATCACTTCCGTCTTTAAATTTTAAAACCTTATTTTGTGCTAAATCACATTCAGGTGTTAGAATAACTTTGCATAGTTGTAATCCTAACGGTCGGTGGCCTTCTTTAAATATACTATCAGATAAAATGTTTAGCATATAATCATCATTTTTATAATAAATGTGCCCCGAGGATGGTCGATTTAACAAAGTCGTAGTTAAAAAAAGTGAAGTATTTAATTTTGAGATAATTGAAGGCTCAATAGAAGAATTTGATAATCTAAATCCGCTAGGTAGGTTTAAATTCTCGAATGAAAAACGATGTAATACATCGGCAAAACTCATATTCATCAATATAGAGGCGCATTTAAATTGTTCAGCATGATCACAATCATCAAACACATTTTTATCAACATATGTCTTATATAATTTATAAAATAATGCTGATGTCTTTGTTGACCATTCATCACCATTTGGGATTAAAGATGCAAAATCATTAATAAATTCATTTACTGACGAATGTACAACATTCTCCCATTCGACATACAATTGAAATGCTCCTAATTTTGATAATTCTGATTGTATTCGTGATGAAATTTCATTTATACTTAATTCACCCTCTATCGGTTTTTCTAAATCAATCCATAGAGTAGGAGGAATTTTAGCTTCTTTACAATAATTATTCACAAACTCAATAACTTCTGGATGTTTAGTCCAATATATTATTACATATGGACCATTATTAACTGAAATAATTTTTTTCAATCTTCCAATTAATGCAGTGGCTTTATTTTTATCATCCATCCCTTTTGTTTCTGGCAGCTCAATATCAAGAAAAATAAAACGAATCCCTTCGAGAGGTTTATCGGGTAAAGTTTCAGGTCGACCATCATAATATACATACGGTATGGCTTGTTTACTAAGTGAATTCAATAAACCTTTTATTTCGTCAAAAGTATCATCCAGAACTACTACTCTTCCACTATTAGGTAAATTCATACTAATTTTCTCTACGTTTAAAGGCGAGAGCGATTTTCGCACCTTTCTTATATTTTTTTGGAATAGTGAAATATTCTGATTCAGGGAAAAGCAGTTTACCTTTAAGCGATTCCATAATTTGTTGTGTAAGATGAAGTCCAATCCCCATACCTCCAGGTTTGTCACTCACAAATGGTTTAATAATTTCGTCTGTTGGTAAAGAAAAACCCGGTCCATTATCAGCTATAACAATGCTTAAATAACCTGGAAAATCAGTACTTAAATCAAGGAATATTGTCGGATTTTTTATTTTGGAATAACCTAGCCACCAGATTGAATTATCGAATAAATTCATTAATGCATTGACTACATGCGATTCAGAACAGATCGCATCAAGAGCTGAAGTTTTATCTCGGAAAACTGCATCAAGCTTAATTCCATGGGCTTCAAGACGAAATTCAATATTAAAAATCGAGTTCTCAATTATACCTTTTAAATTACGTTTCTTTATATCTGATTTTTTAACTAAAATACTATAACCTTCAACGAGAGATGAAAGTGTTTTTACCTGATCTTTTATTGAATCAACGTCAGCTTTTTTTACTAAAGCAGCATTAATATTCTTAATTATCTTTTCCATTTGATGGATAACAATGATAAGATTTAATCCTGCACCAGCGCTTTTTATAAGGTTATTTGTAATTTCTTCATAATCTTTTGAAATTCGATCAAGATATCTATTTATATCCTTTTTTACACTTTCGTCTTTTACATGCTTGTCAACAACACTCTTTACCTCTTGTAAGGAAGTAATTACAGGTTCTGATGCTAATTGAGGACCATAATATTTACGAAGAAGATCTTTGTCGGTTTTTCTTAAGGATTCAATACGATCAAGCGAAAACCTTATTGCTTTCCACATTTCCCAATATGCCTTATTCTCAACAAAACCTTCTCTATTCGCCTTTTCAATTAAATCACCGCTCGATTCACGCTCTAAGTAGATCGCTCCGAGAATTATATTATTGCTGATACTTTTTGTTGGTATATTAACTCTACGTCCATCAAGATCGAGCCAATCATTACCGGGTTCACCATAATCCATAATACGCATTTTATCCCTAAATACTCTGATTCCTCCATAAGCATCTAAATATTCTTTAATTGTCTTTTTATCAAGATCAATACCCAAATTTAAAGTGTTGGAATCTCTATCAAAAATTATTCCTTCAAACCTAATTACTCCGATTTCAAATTTTGATAAATCTATATCCTTATCTTTTTTTTCTTCTTTATCTTTATATACCATTCGTGTTAAATTTTTGATATCTTCAATTGTAACAATGCGTAAAGATAATTTTGGCATAGTATCCCATGGAATAAATTTATATTCAAACTCAGTTATTTGATTAGCATTCATTAAAACATTAAAATAGAATAATTTATACTTTTCGATATCTTCAAATTTCGTTAAACCAACTAACCATTGGGAATTTAATATTTCTATATCTGCTTTAAAAGAACCTTCATCAACAAACGGTGGATTCAATGATAAGATCGCCCGGGCACAATCTCTAGCCAACTTTTTTGTCCATGATGTACGTAGTTTTTTGATTATTATCTTAGTCCCAGATGTATTGATAAAAGTAGTAGCATTTTGTTTTTTTATTATAATTGGTAAATCTTCAATATAAATTGCATCATCAATATGATCCCAGTTAATTTGTAAAATATTTTCAATATTATCACCAATGCATGAGACAATTTCAATTTCTCTACCAAGTCTATGTACACCTAGTCTACCAATTCCTTTTTCTCCAAGATAAGGTCTGCCAAATTTAGGACTTATCCTTTGATCGTTATCACCTTTAAAACTCGTACCAATTTCAAGCCAGACTGTGGAAAGAACATTATAATTCATGCCTGAACCATTATCCTGAATAATAATAGTACCGTTATTAACATCTTCAGGTTGCTCCATTATAACCTTACATTCAGTAGCATCCGCATCATATGAATTTTTAATTAATTCTAATAGAGCAATTGATTCATTTTTAATTAGTTGTTCACCCAACTGATTAATCAATCTTGCACGTGTTCTAAATCCAAGTTTTTGCTTCAATTCCAAACCTCATTAAGTTTTTCTGCAATCCTCTTACCAAGTAAAACTGGTACTGCATTACCAATCTGTTTAAATGCAGCAGTTCTACTCGGCTTTTCACTCACTCCCTCAAAATAGTAATCATCAGGAAATGTCTGCAGGCGTGCTGCTTCACGCGGTGTTAGTGATCTGTTTTGATTTATGTCCGGATGAATATAATAATGACCATCCTTTGCAATATGAGCCACAACTGTGTGTGAATACGGAAGATCATCCGCAACAACTTTAAACCTGTCAGTAAATGATTCTCTGTTATTATGGGTTTTAAGTCTGTCTGGTAAATCATTGTAATTAAGGCGTTTCTTTTCATTCACCCATTTATTGACAGCAATACGGTAAATTTCTTTATCCTGCTCCGTATGTGGACGCGCTGAGTGCCATGTCACTGGTAAATCATAAGACTTTATGCCTGATTCTGTAAGATATTTGTTTTTTACTTTTCTGACTTTACATGGTCCATCTGTACCCTCTCCATCGCGAAGTTCAGGAAGATCATTTAATATATCTCCCACGAAAGCGTGAGGGTTCCAGATGTCAGGTTCAGGGTAAAATCCTGCGTTACCATTAAGTTTACCAATCAGAATGATCCTCTTACGATTCTGGAGTACTCCAAAATCACTAGCATTAAGCACTCTGAATTCTGTTTCATAGCCAATATCTTTAAAAAGATGTTTCATTTTATCGAAGTATGCTTCACCATCTTTATTCTTTGCTGTTTTAAGTCCGGTAACATTTTCAAATACAAAGTATTCAGGCTGATATCTTTTAAGAAATTCTGCATAATATATAAAAAGATAATTTCTTGGATCACCTTTCATTTTATTTCTATCTCTTGAGCGCCCTACAACTGAATATGCCTGACATGGAGGGCCTCCGATAATCAGATCAAGTCTCCTCTTATTAAGAAGAGAATCTATTGATTTATATATTTCATTATTATTTTCAGGCCCTATAGCACTGTGAATAACTGAATTGATTATTTCTGCTGGTACTGTTCTATAAAGCTCAGAACGGCTGATATTGCGATGTAGATAATCATTATAAATCGACAGTTTCTCTACATCCTTAAGATAATGATATGACATCCGTGTTTTAAGTGTATTACAGGCTGCTTTGTCGATCTCAACATGAGCAAGCGGCTTCAAACCTCCTTGGATGAATCCCTCAGATAATCCCCCTGCCCCGGCAAATAAATCTAAAAATATTTTTTCTTTTTTCATGTTCACTTTTCTATGATAAAATATTTAATAATCATAGATGAAATTCTAATTATATTGGCGAGTCAAATGTTTTTTACTCAATTAAAATACTGTCACCTCTCTTGTTCCAATCCCAATAATCATTCTTTAAAATATGCCTTTCCTGATCTGCAATTTTTCATAAAAATGTGGCCTGCCAAAACAATTTAAGCAAGGCTTGGTTTAATTGTATCAGCCTTTTCTGATTTTTGCATTTGTCTCTGGCAGATCTCTTACCTAAAACATCTACATGAATATTTATTCAATAACAGGATATACTTATACCAAGTCAAACCTTTTGCCCTACAGTGGAGTCATTATATGTAAATTTATATATTACTCATTTTCTGAAATCCCCCCCGGCCCCCTTTAATAACTTTAATGAATGAATAGTTCCTAGCTGAAACATTCCAGCAGGGCAGATATTCATGTATCACGCAAAAGTCCATACCGGAATCCACGCCTCGGAAAGCGAGGCCACGGATTGCAGAGCGCAGGAATAGCGCCCGTGCAGGGGCACCAGCCCCGTGCAACAATATTCATTCCTGGGATTTTTCCACCAAATGTCAACCACTATAGAGCAATTATTACTAAAAACTGCATATCTTACAGTCCGTCCAAAGGGACAATATACTGCCGGAGGTGTCGGAGGACCATACATGAGCGGGATAGATATATACGCCGAGGTTTTTAAACTGGATGCTCAGCAATGGCAAAGCATAACTTATTTCATTCCGAATTCTTTTTTCAGATTATCATGAGATACCCATTTTTTATTCCTGCGTTTTATTTCAATGGCTGAATAATAATCTTTCCTGTCTTCAGCCATAGCTTTTAATTCTACATACTCATTATAATCAAGGATTACCGCCACCGGTTTTCCTGCTTCTTTTATGATATGTTTTTTAATCATGATAAGCCTCCTGTCTATGTTTGACCTCTGAGTCAAGTGATTTATCCACCCCCGCCTCCGGTCCCTTTTAGAAAAGTAAGCGGGATAGAAATATACGCCGTGATCCGCCCACGAGCCGCCGGCACGGCACCCCTACAGGTTCAGCATCCTGATATAATCCTTCTGCGTTTCGTACACCGACCTGCATACGAGTTCGATAAACGCACTATTGTTTTCATGGGCCGCTTCGATGGACGAAATATATTCCGGTCTCAGCACCGGGGAAATAAGGGCGATAGTGTATCCTTCCTGGAGAAGTACCAGGTTCATGAGCAGCCGCGCCACCCTGCCGTTGCCGTCCACGAAGGGATGTATGAAGACGAAATCAAGATGAGTCCGGGCCGCCGTCAAGACTGGATGATCCGTTTTGCGCATCGATGCCGTCTTACCGGTAAATTCATGCATAAGCTCCGGTACCCTGTCAGGAGCGGGAAGCGGATACCGAGATCCCGAAATAAAAACCTGGCTTTTCCGGTATACCCCTGCCCCGGCATCGTCGATTGACCGGTAAAAAAGGCGATGCAGCATGAGGATATCGTTTTCCGTGATAGTCCGGGAATCGACAAGACCCAGCATATGTGAAAAAGCCTCGGCATGTCCCCGGGCCTCGAGATGATCGCGCAGCGGCTTCCCACCGATGGTGAGCCCGTCCTCGATGACGACCTTCGTTTCGGACTCCGTAAGGGTATTGCCCTCCAGTGCGTTACTGGACCAGGTGAGGCCGATCCTGTAGTATTCCTTTAAAGAATGAACGGTCTCCCTGTCCAGGGGACGCATATCATCAATCTGTTTCTGTAATTCATCTATCTTTTTAAGAAGCTCGCTCATCTGTTCCTTCCCCTGGGAATAAAACCGGGATATGCTTATTAATACATTTTCAATCATAGTATTTTACCGTTAAAAGTCAAACAGTATAGGGCAGTAAACCGGTAAAAAACTGCGAGATTCTCTACCCCCTCCGGGGGTGGCGGAGGCCGTCTATGAACGGGATGGATATATCCGCCGGGGGCCGGACCTTCTACCTACCTTCTACCTACCTTCTACCTGGCTTGCTCAAGCATTGACGCGGACCAGCGGCATATTGCGGAACAGCCTCCCTGACCCAGTAAAATTTAATTATAAATTTCATTTTTTTTCAGAAATCTTTTAAATCCCCGGCAGGGCGGCGCGTATTAATAATAAACACACGGGAGACATGGAGCGCACGCCGCCCATCCCCGTAACAACAGAGTAACAGGAGGCCCAATATGGCCGACGTAAAACTCAACCCCGTATTTACCGGTTTTTCAAAACAAATCGGAGACCTGGTCTTCGTGAACCTTCACGGCAAAACCTTTGTGAGAAGAAAAGCGGTTCCCCGCCGGACCGACAGCGAGGCGCAGCTTGTCGTGCGAGACTGCTTCAAAAAAACCATCGAGGCCTGGGGCAGTCTCGATGACGCGCAGAAGAAGATATGGGAACACGAGGCGCAGGGAAAAAGCATGACGGGATACAACCTCTTTTTCAGGGACAATTTCAGGCGTCTGCGCGCCGGCGAAACCGTGGAAACGCTTCCCGTGAACACGGCAGGGAACCCGGCCTGATGATGCATCGGCACGGTACGCATTCCGCGTCATGTGCGGGGGCGCAGCATGCTGCGTCTCTGCACACCATGATTCCCGGGGCCTTAATCTGTCTGCTCGTCATCCCCCTCGTCATCGGCCTGATCGTTCAGCACCAGATCCACGACCGCGGCGCGCTCCTTCATCCGGCTGCTGAAAGACATCCGGGGCGCCGGTATGGCGGGCCTGGCCTTAATCATCACATCCTCACCGCTGAAGTTTTTTCCCATGCGCGCCTTGCGTGCCGGCTGCAGCTTGAGATAGAGCCTGCCCAGCCTGCCCAGTGGCACCCTCTCGCCGAGAAGCATGCCGCTTTCCAGTATCATCAGGTAATCCTCGACAATCTGCCGTGCTTTCCTGAGGGTGATATCGTTCCGGGCCGCAACCTGCTGGATAATGGATTTCATCGTGAACTGCACATTTTCCAGGTCCCTGTTTATAGCGAGGGACATATTGATTTTAACAAAGCCGTTGGTCAGGAACAGCACTGCCTCGCGCAGCCGCGCCTCCTGCTCTTGCGGCCCTACATCGTCACGGCATACCGCTATCCGGTAAAGGGCCGACGTGCTCCTGATGACACCCGATTCGAACTCGAGTATTTTATCCGTTCCCGTATCGGCCCTGATTTTTGCCTCGGCTGCTTTCAATATCTCCGGCACATCGGCCCGCAGCTTTATGCTGTGATACTCCATCCAGCGAATTCCGTCGCGCAAGGGCCCCAGGCTGATGAGAGAGCCGGAATAGGTAAGCGCCAGCGCGCCCCGGGGATCATCGGCGGTGAATACGCCGGTCTCGATCATATCCAGGGATTTGATCTGTCCCTGGAATAGATTCATTTTATCAATCCAGTTTTTTGAAATGGCTTCCAGTGATTCCCCGGTATCGGGAAGCCCGGAGGTATGCAGTATTTCACGCAGATGAACATGGATATGTTCCGGCAGGGTGTTGATCACTTTTTCCATAAACGCTCCTTTGATGGTGAAATCGGAAAATACCGTATCAAATGAATCATTCATATATAGTAAATATCCCCCATGATTTCAATATTTTGTCATGAACAGGATATAATTTATTTGGAATATTCATTTTTTTTAACTCGTTTGTTGACTTGAACCTGATTTCTCCGTATATTGAATGATTTTTTTAATCACTCGCGCCTGTACAAAAATTACAGTATTTTAATCAGGAGGAAATTATGGGAGAACATTTTGAACAAATACCGCAAAACATCCAGGAGCACATCAGGGACATATTTAAAACATCGGGACTGCCCGATACACCGGAATCGCTGGATATAATGTCCGAGGCCTGGCTCAGAAAGAAGGAAGCCTTTGAATCAGAAATAGAAAGGCTCGAAATGGAAGAGGTTGATATGCTGCCCAAAGATGACACGCACGGTGTCCTGGTCCTTACCTACTCGGGCTCCCTGGTGAACATAGGGCCTCTCTCGGAAAAAGGCAGGAAGGTTGAATACGTGAGCATCGGACTGCGAAAGGATGTTCCCGAGGCTGCCACAAAAGAAGATTCCATCCTCGGGAGCGACGTGTTCATAGACGAGGAGATAGAGTTTGAAAAAGGCCCGGTTCAAATGACCTCGGCGGCATATAAAATCGCCCTGTGCAAAAACCCGGTAAACGCGAAACAGGAAACAAAGGCTCTGTCCAGAGCGACTTTGATTTTATCCAATAAATTCTCTGAAATCAACAAAACGGTCATCAGCGACTGACATCCGGTTTTAACAATAGCAGGCTTGCCGTATACCGTGCCGATTGCATGTTCGACGGAGCGGGATATTCCCGTGATGCTCCTGAACTGCCACTGGCACCGAACGAAAGAGTTACGGCAAGTCCCGCTATGTTTTTTAATGACGCGACGCGGTCCGGCCGCAAGGCCCATGACCGGGAATCAATGTGCAGGGGAAAGCATAACAGACTGAGTGCCCATAGAAATGATATATACCCGGTTTGAAAAAGAAATAATCGATATATACGAACGGGATCATCCTCCCGGGGCCTCTCATATGATCAGGCTCATCGAGGAAACCAATAATCGGTTCATGCGGGAAGATCCCCTGATACGGCCGCGGGACAATGAAGGTCTGCCCGGCGGTATCATCTATGTAAACCGCTTTTTGCCGGGCATACTGGTCCCGGACCTACACGCCAGGATGGACTTTCTTCTGAGTGTGCTGCTGCGCAGGGATGACAATGGAACAAGCGTGCTGGATCGTCTTTTTAAAAACGAAATCCAGCTTATCTGCCTGGGCGACGGAATGCATTCCGAGGGCCGGGCCTATGACCGCTGGAACGCCGCGGTGGGAGAATTTATCGGCAATTACCGCGAACACCGGAACATGGATGATGAAATGCGCGAGAGCCTGGGCGTCATGGAGATGGTAATGCGCCTCAAAAACGAGTTCCCGGAGAATTTTCATTTTCTGAAAGGAAATCATGAAAATATTACCAATGAAGAGGGCAACGGCAACCACCCCTATATAAAGTTCGCCTACGAGGGAAACATGGTTTCGTCGTACCTGGAAATGTTCTACGGGCCGGAATTCATCGGCACCTACTATCAATTCGAAAGAAACCTGCCGCTCCTGGCCGTGGGGAATGGATTTCTTGCGTCGCACGCCGAACCGGCAGGCCCTTATTCCCGCGAGGAAATAATCAATTACCGGGCTCATCCCGCAGTGGTGGAAGGGCTCACCTGGACCGACAATGACGCCGCTGAATACGGGAGCGTCGCTTTTCTGATGGCTGAGCACCTGGGAATCGACGCGGAGAACGGTCTCTATTTCGGCGGCCACAGGCCCATCGACTCGCTCTATGAAAAACGGGCCGGCGGAAAATATATCCAGATTAACAATCCCGATAAATTTATTATTGCAAAAATCGATCCGATGAAGAATATTAATCTGGAAGAAGATATCATGGAGATTGACAATTCCATTTCGCGAATACTCGACGATTATTACGGGCCGCAATAACCTTACAGCAGGGAGACGCATGAAAACAAAGGTCGGCAAATATACGGTAACGGAAAGAATAGCCAGGGGAGGAATGGGCGAGATATTAAAGGCCAGGCACCCTACCCTGAACAAGGACGTCATTTTGAAGCGCCTCACCTTCAACGCCAAAGATTCGGTCATTGAACGATTCAAGAGAGAGGCCCAGCTCCAGATCGATTTTCGCAATGATAATATCGTACAGGTCTTCGACCATTTCAAGGAAGGGCCATCGTACTACATCGTCATGGAATATGTCGACGGCATATCACTCGATGCCCTGATAGAAAAAAACCGGTACCTGCCCGACGAGATCGCCCTGCTCATATTTTACCGCATAGCCGGGGCGCTGAAATACGCCCACGACAAGGACGTGATCCACCGGGATATCAAACCGGCCAATGTATTGATCTCCCGGGAAGGCATCGTGAAGCTGACGGATTTCGGCATCGCCACGTCCAAGGAATTTCACGACAAGTACCTGACCAGGGAAATGACCCTGGGAACACCGGCCTATATGTCGCCGGAACAGATCACCGACACCAGGAATGTGGACAAACGGGCCGATATCTACTCCATGGGGGTCGTGCTGTATGAGATGGTGACGGGAAAGTGCCCCTATCCCTGCGACATATCCTCGGAAAATATCAACCGCATACAAAAGGGCAAGTATACCAGGCCCTCGAGAGTGAACCCGAAGGTCTCTTCGCTGGCAGGCCGCATTATCAAAAAAGCCATGCATCATAAGATCAATAAACGATACAGGGATTTAGAAGAGATAATCAGAATACTGTCAGTCCGCCTTAAGAAATATAAAAGCCGGGAAATGATAGACGAAACCATCCGCCTTTTTATCCAGGGAAAAACCGCCGACGCAAAGAAGCCGAAAAATAACAAAGCAGCCGCGAGCGTCATATCACCCGGGCGCAGCATACTGAAGATTACGGCCGCGCTCTGCCTCTTTGCCGCGATAGCAGCGGGCATGGGTTTTTACGTCTACAAGAAAGGATATCACCATGAGTTTTATCAGGCCGATGAATTCGGAGCCCTGCGTACGGAGATCATAATTCACACAGCGGAAAAGAATGCCGCTGCGCGTTATATACAAGGACATCTGCTGGTGCGCGGACCCCAGGGATATACGCCCCTGGAAAAGGGAGTTCTGGAGTTCACTCCCGAAACCATGAATGAAGATACAGCGGCTGCTGCCTATACATCGGCGAGAATGTATCTGCCTGCCGGCTCTTACCGGCTCATGGTCGATATAGACAACAGGATTTACCAGCGTGATTTTTTTCTTAAACCGCGCTCGGTACAGAAAACCGAAGATGAATATCACAACGCCCGGGTAATTACCATAGATCACACTCCCATCGCCGCCATGCCGGTCTCCATAACCTATGCAGTGAGCGACGCGGGCTCCGGCAGGATCATCACCGATGAAACGGACTGCTTTATAAATTATAATGGCCGGTGGGTAAAGTGGCAGGATTTCATTGATAAGCCGGAATCAAAGGATTTTCTTGTAAGCGGCAGGAAATATGTTTTCAACTTTACCAAAACCAACTACTACAACCGCACCGTAAGCATAGACGTGCTCCCGCACCAGGCCCGGATCGATATTCAGGCCGAGATTGCGCCCTTCCCCGGCATCCTGCTTATCAGGTCCAGCGAGCCCGATGTCGAAATGCTTATCAACAATAACCCGTATTACATCGAAGGCGGTTCTGCGGCCAGAATTGTAAAACTCGACAGGCTGTCACCCGAGGTACAGCGCATAGTGCTCCCGCCGAACAGCTATTACATCACGGCCCGGTGGAAAGGTATCATAAAAACTGAATCAATACCGATCAATTCGACAAAAAACACCCGTGTGATCGTCACGGTGAACAGGGAAAATAATACTATTGAATTCAATGTTTTTTAGTCCAAACCAATAATAAGGAGCGAGATATGTCTTCAATCAAGAGAAGGATTTTTCTGTGTCTGGTGGGCCTTTTGGCCGGACTTGCCGCATGGCCCGCTGCCGAGACAACCCTCCTGTTTCAGGCCGATTTTCCGTCATACCTGATATTCTCGATTTTTCTCGGCGCTGTATTCGGAATTTTTCTCGGCGCCTTTTTCGGAAGCGGCGACGGCATCATCATGTCGCACCGCCGGAGCATAATATCAGGTGTAGCGCGGGGGATGGTCATCGGAGCACTGGGCGGCGCTGCCGGTTTCTTCATCGGCCAGGCGGCACTGTTTATAACCGGCGAATATCTCATCCATTCAATGAAGAAATTCAACACCGTGGGTATGCCCATATCGCGCGCCATAGGCTGGGCCTTCCTGGGTCTTTTCATAGGCATGGTCGACGGAGTACGTTCGGGCTCATGGAATAAGATCAAAGTCGGCATGATCGGCGGCATATCGGGTGGATTCGCCGGCGGGCTCGCTCTTGAATATTTCAGGATAGCCTTCCCGGGAACCGTCTTCGCCAGGCTCCTGGGACTGCTTATATTCGGTCTTTTCATAGGGCTCTTTTACGGATTCGTGGAGGTGCGCCTCTCCTACGGGGTGTTCACGCTTTTAAACGGGCGGTTTAAAGGCAGGGAGTTTTTGATAAACCAGAAAAAGATCAGGATCGGCGCCCTGGAAAAAAACGATATCAGGCTGGAAGGATATCATAACATATCGGACAGCCACGCCCTTGTGAGCGTAAAGAAAGACGATGTATTTATAGCAAAGGCCGGCGTCGGCAGTATCCTTGTGAATGACGATCCCGTGGACGAACACATGCTGAAATACGAGGACGTCATTAAAATCGGTTCAGCGAAACTGCTGTACCAGTACAAATAGGAGCGGTCCATGAAAACAGGAAAAAAAGCACTCATATCCGCTGCGCTTGTGGCGCTGCTGGCACCCTGGACATCCTCGCACGGTGAGACGATCCGCATTTCACAAATAGATCCGTCCATGCTCCTCTTCAGGCAGGATGTAAAGGTATACGTAAGCGTCACGGACAAGAATGGCGCGCCCATAAGAAATATCGGGAAGGACAAGTTCACCGTTTTCGAATCGGCCGACGGCGACAGCTTCAGACCCATTCCCGCGATCAAAGATTTTCAGACTATGGCGAATTACGAGGATGGCATATACTTTCTACTCCTCATCGACAATTCGGGAAGCATGTACCTTGACATGCAGCAGAGACTGACCCGCAACCAGGCCGACATGAAATTCAGACACGCCAAGACGGCCATTTCCACGTTTCTGCAAAGCATGACCAATCCCCGGGACCGCGTGGGACTCGCCTCGTACAATTCCTATTATGAATCATTTTCCAGTCCCATATCGGACAAAACAAGGATAGAGAGCCTCCTGGGACAAATCAGGATGCCCGTGGGTGAAGAAGGGCATACCGAAATATACGCGAGCCTCAGCCGCGCTGTTGATGAATTCAGATCAGTTAAAGGGCGCAAGGCCATACTCATACTCTCCGACGGAGAGAACAGGCCCTTCTACACCTATACGGGGAAACCGCACCGGGATTTCGGAACCAAAATCTATTCATACACTGAACCCATACGCGATTGCCAGGAGGAAGGAATAAGCGTCTTCGCCATCAATTTCGGACGGGGCGGCGAACGCAAGGACATACATCTGAAAGACATCGCTCTCCAGACCGGCGGAGCGGTGTTCGATGCCGGTGACGGAAGTGAACTCGCCCTGGTTTACTCGAAAATAGTGGGCCAGATACTGAATGAGTATCTGATTACCTATTCCGCGACAATGGACCCGGCCGACAAAAAATATGTGAAAATCCGATACGCCGCTGACGATGGGCCGATCCAGGCTGTCCGTTTCTATTTCTCAAGCACCGTATTCGGTCTTCCGTTGAAAAATTTCAGCCTCCTGCTGCTCCTGCCCTTCCTGCTGGCATTAGTGCTGCTGTGGCTCCTGTCCAGGATCAGGTTTGAGAAAAAGAAGGGGGTCGCGAATATAGAGGTATTAAATGCGGGCACGGCCAGGGCGGTGACAAAGTCATTCAAATTGAACAAGGGCCAGACCATCATCGGCGCTTCCAGGGGCGCCGACATGACCATTATGAGCGGCATTACGCAGATAGAGGAGAAACACGCCACTATCACCTTTGACAATAAAAAGAAAAAATATACGATCGCCGGAGACGGTGATTTCAAGGTCAACAATAAGCGGGTAAAAAGCAGGGTACTTGAACCGGGTGACGTCATCAACGTCGGCGGAGCCACCATCGTATTTGATGACGGCGAGGTGGATTGATATAACAGGAACATCACAGACTTTGGGGGGCACGGGACGTCGTGCCCCGAAAGGTTCTTAATGTTTTTGATCCAGTCTATTTCTTCTTTTTGATGAGATCACCCTCGATCTCTTTTTTCTGTTTTTCCGTCAGCTCCGGCAGTCGGATGTTGACCGTATCAAGGCTGCTTTCTATCCTTTTATATTTATCCGAATCTTTTAATCTCCGCAGTCTTTTATTCGCCCTGCGCCTGTCCCATCGATTGATCTTTCTCTCTTCACCCATACAATATCGCCTCCGTATAACAAAATGTCTGGATCTGGTTCAGTTTTCTGCGATGGTTAATTCTTCATGATAAATTCACTGCTGACAATGAATTTTTTAATTTTTTATTTTTTAAACCGATTTAGCAATGCATGGAGTAAGACAGAACCTCTGTAACAATTAATGCTTGACATTGCCATAAATTCTATAGATATATTATTTAATACGATTTGAGGTGATAAAATAACATGCTCTCTAAGATACTCCTAATACTTGGCATTGCCTGTTCGCTATATCTAATTGTATCATCTGCCATGAATATTATGGTTCGGCAGATCAACAAGCATATTGACGAGAAACTGGACCATAACACTAAAGCATGATCGATAGAATTATTCTCATCCTTGGCTTTTTCATTCTGGCTATTCTTGTAACCCTGGGCCTGCTGGATTATGAATATATTTACGATCCAATAATCAATATCACCTCAATCGTGGCATTCCTTCTCACAATTTATCAGTTTCTTCGTAATCGTTAATGCTATAACCCGGGTTCGATTGGACTGATCCGCTCTACTCTTCGTAAGCGCTGCCCTCAAACAAATCCGCCACCTCACCCCAGCATGATTCCCGGTCGGCACTGATTCTTTCTATGATTTTCTCAAAATCAATCCACATGGCGTCCCCGGTCATCTCGTAGGAATGCCCCCAGAAATAGAAAACCCCGCGCTTCTTTGCCTGTTCATACCGCGGCCAGAAGTCCGGGGCGAGAAAATGACAGCTGGGGTGAAAGGCCATGGCATTCTCCGGGGGCCAGGGACAATCGCAGCTCATGGCGGTGCGGGCATATATATGACCAGCTTCCCGTACCAGTTCCATGACCGTTTCATTATAAGACCCGAAGGGCCAGGCAAATCCCCGCACGGACTGTCCAAAAAACTGCTGCAGCTCTTCCCTGCCTTTTACAATTTCATATCTGGCCGTCTCCACCGCGATTTGATCAAGATGCTGGTGCGTCAGCCCGTGATTAGCGATGCTGAAACCATCATATACTTCCCTGATTTCATCCAGCCCCATTCTGAAAACTTCAACTCCCTCATGCATCCAGCCGAAGGTACGGCCTTTCTCGTGGAGACCGGCGCACAGGTTGAACGTTGCCCTGACCCCGTGACGGCGAAGGATATCAGCGAGACGCGCGTCCGTGGTCACGCCGTCATCCCAGCACTGCACTACCACCAGAGGAGAATTATTCATCGCTGCCCTTTATGACACGGCAAAATTCTCTTCACTTGCATCTGTTCCCACTCGCGGGATATTACCCCTTCTTCAATCCCGCCCGTAAAACCGAATCGCGGCTGATCATGCCCTTGAATTTTCCCTGCGCGTCCAGTACGGGCAGGCGTTTTATTCCCTTGCCTGCCATGAGCCGAACCGCCTCATCGATGCGTGTGTTTTCCCTGACCGTGATAATTTCGGTCCGCATCACATCGGCCGCCTTTTTCATGGTGGTCTGCCTGATGAGTTCTTTATGCCGGTCGGCCATTTCTTTAAAGGGCATTTTCGCCATGAGGTAATCCCATACGCCGGCCTGGTTATTCGCAAAGACACCGAGGAGCACGCGGTCCGACACCAGGCCGATCAGGCGGCCCTCATCGTCCACTACTGCCACGCGCTGGACTTTCCTGGCATTGACAATCCTGATTATCTCGTTCACGGGCGTGTCGGGCTGAACCGTATCGGTATCGCAGCGCATGACGTCACGGACATAATGAATATTCCCTACTTTCATCTTTTGTGATTTCACGCTGTCCCAGTCGGGAGATTCCTGCGCTATGGAATTGAATATATCGAATCGTGCCAGGATACCGACGATCCTTCCCTGGGCATCAACCACGGGCATTCTTTTGAAATTTCGTTTCAGCATTTCATCAACAGCCTCACCGAGCGTTTTCTCCGGGGATACGGTTATCACCGGTTTTGACATGATATCCCCGGCGGTTTTCCCCGAAATGGATTCCAGGTAGGCGTCGGTCTTCCCCCCTTCAAATTCCGAGAGCAGGCCGAGACGCACGGGCATTCCGGCCCGTGCTATGAGATCACCCTGCGTTATAATGCCGACGGGGCGGTTATCCGCGTCGATAACCGGAATCGCGTTGAAATCGGAACGCAGCAGCAGCTTGATGATTTCACCCGCTTTCTCCGAAACCGCGACGCATGCTGGAGACGGCGTCATGACGTCCTCTACCCTGATCTGCCGGGGGATGAGCCTGCTGCTCGTCACATGAAGGCGGACATCCATATCCCTGACGATGACGATACCGTCGGCAATGATCTCTTCAATGGCGGAAACGACCCTTTCCACTTCCAGGGCAGGCAGTATGATCTCTATTTTCAACGGCAGGTTAAAGGAAAGTACTTCAATATTGGTGCTTACCAGTTCACCATTTTCATAACAGCCGGCGAAACCCTTGGTCACCATGCAGCGCGCCGCGATTTTCAGATCCCGAACATGATCAATCACGGCGGAATATGCAGCCTGTCCTTTATACCGGATTTCTTCACTGGTGAAAATTTCAATTACATTATATCGCAGTGGCATTTGCCCCTCCTATACTGATCTGCCGACCCACAGCCCGATAAAGACAAGCAGAAATCCAGCAATGTTATTCAGCACTATATTGAGCAGGGAAATATCGAGCATGCCGTTCCGGGCGAAATTCACGCTTTCTATCCCGTACGTTGAAAAGGTGGTGAGAGCCCCGAGAAAGCCCGTGATGAAAAACAGGCGGAACAGGGGACTTATGATATTCCGTTCACTGCCCAGTGAAAACATCAGCCCGATTAAAAAGCAGCCCGTAAGATTCACTATGAGGGTCCCGGCGGGGAACCTGTCGGAGAACAGCCGGGCCGAAAGGAGCGTGATACCGTATCGCGAGAGCGCGCCGAGACTGCCTCCCAGCGCCACAAATAATATTTTCTCCAAGACTCCTCCGTGCTTAATCATCGTCATCCATATGCCGCCTGATATCCATGGCCATGCCCGAGATCTGGCGGTATTCCACGGGCGAATACCCCGTATGCTTCCTGAAGTGCCGGTAAAAATAAGTGAGATTATCAAAACCCACATGAAAGGCTATGTCAATGACTTTACTGTCGGTCTCGCGCAGCAGCTGCATGGATGCCTCGATGCGCCGGCCGTTGATGTAATTGGCGATATTTGTTCCCGTCACCTTTTTAAAGAGCTGCCCCATGTAGTCATCATTGAGCCGGAACTGCCGGGCCAGGGCCTTGCGGTCATAGGTCTCGTTGTAATTCGCGTCGAGATACTCGATAAGCTCATGTATGGTATCGCGGGGCTCGGGCCTGGCATCCATGCGGGGAAGAAGCCTGTTGGCCTTCTGCAGTTCCTTGTTTTTTTTCAACAGGGCCTTGGTAAGGGAATCGCGCTCCTTCTTGATTTTCTTCAGATCAAAAATATAGACCAGTACCGCGGCGAGCAGGATAAGGGGAAGCCTCACGGCAAAGGAGAAGGATATCAGGTAATACCTTCCGGTTATGAGACAATACAGCGTATTGGTTACGGAAATGAGGATGACAGCGGTCCATATCACCAGGTACCAGTACCGCCGCGGGTCCCGGTACAGTGCCGTCATGAATATTCCCAGAGCCGAACAGATATAAAATATGATGGCCGCCGTGGTGACGGGCCCGCCCCTGTTGATGAGTAACCGCGTGTCGGGCGCGTACAGAATGACCGCGAGAACACCCAGGAGAAGCACCGATGCTATGACCGTCAGCATGCGCGACCTGATGGCGAAAAACTCCTGTATCAGGAGCAGCAGTATATAATCCACCAGGGCGTAAAATCCCAGGAAATACTTGTACCGGTAGATATTGTTTTCAAATCGGGGGAACCCGATCATGAGCATGTTCACGCAGAAAACCCCGGCTATGAAGGCCAGGGAATAGAGGGCCACGCTCCTGTTGACCGTCCCCTTGACAATTATAAACAAAAGGACGAGAAGTAGAAAAGAAAGAAACAGGGGATCGGAATTGTTCAGCGACGGCAGGTATTCATAGAACCACCGCGCCCGGTCCCAGGCCGTAAGCGTGTACAGTCCTGGCCGGGCCTGCACCCCGTTGATCACGTGGGAATAAACCCTGACGGCAATGACATTTTCTTTATCTATGGCAAGAAGCGAGGGGTCACACTGATAATTTCTCACGCGGTGCCAGGCATACTGGTAGGAAAGGGATCTGCCCTTTTCAGGAAACATGCCGTTTCCGCCGATACACCGTCCATTGACATAGGCCCTGTCAACGACACCGAAGTTTCCCAGTGAGAGTATCAGCAGTTCACGCGAGAACTCCTTTCCCGGTATGAACTTTTTGCGGAGCCACAGGTCCGCCGCGAGATTGTCATTTTTCTGAAGTATATCGTCCCAGTTTCCCGGTATGGTTATGTCCCGGGCCCCGGAGTCATCGTAACCCGGTGCGGCAGGGGCATCACCGCCATCCTCTATAATTTTCCAGCTTCCCTGCAGGTCTATAACGCCCGATTGGGCTGGAATGTTTCCCCGGCAGGCCGTACATGCCGCTATGATCAGCCCTGCCAGTGCCAGAACCGCCGATTTGTTCCCTGTTCCATTATATCGCATTTTCAGATCCGCCGCAGACCATAAACATCACCATTGAAGAATCAGAGAACAGCATGCGTGTGAAATATGCAAGATTAATTCCTTTTTCATTACTTCCCGGCATTCAAAAACCGTCTCGGGTGATTAATAAAGCTTATACAGTATATAGTTTGCACCGCTTTTCTCTGTTTTGTAGAAGACAGGCCCCTTATAAAGGGTATACCTTCACGACATAACCGGTTCCCGTAACCGGCACTTCGCATCAGCGGAATCATGCATTTTATTTTCGGGAGAATTTCATGAGAGATGTGTATGTAATTGCGGCCCATACCATACGATTCGGCAAGTACCTTAACAAAAGTATAAAGGACCTGACGGCCGACACGGTGATCCCCTGTCTTAACGAGGCAAACCTGGAGAAAAAGGATATCCAGGCCCTGTGGTTCGCCAATTCAGGGTGGGGATACAGCAACGGCCAGGACTGTATCCGCGCCCAGGTGTCCCTGCGTCCCCTGGGCATGGAATCCATTCCCATGACGAACGTGGAAAACGCCTGCGCCGGCGGGTCCACGGCCTTTCATCATGCCTGGCTGGGTGTTGCCGGCGGTCTGTACGATATCACTATGGCCGTGGGTGCCGAAAAAGTGTATAATCCCAACCAGTACAAGGTCTTTGCCGGGTTCCTGGGCGGCCTTGATATCGAGAATATCGACAACATCCTTGCCAATATTTCCCTGTATGGCATGACCGACGAGGACCGCAGCGCCATGGCGCAGCACCTGAAGAAATACGCGCAGAAAGCCCCGGCGGGACAGAAAAAGAAGAAAAAGAAAACCATGGGTGACCGCATCACCGACTATAAAAACATGTTCAGGATATATCTGCGCCTCACGGAAAACCTGGGCACGGAAACCGTGAAGGAGATGCGGAGTCTCTTCGCCACGGACCATTCGCCCTTCATGGACGTGTACGGCTACGCCGCGCGCCAGCACATGAAGAAATACGGCTCCACGCCGGAGCAGCTGGCCCTTATCGCTTCCAAGAACCATTTTCATTCGTCCCTGAACCCCAACGCGCAATACAATTTCCTTGTCTCGCCGGAACAGGTCCTGGCCGACCGCATGGTCACCTGGCCCCTGACGCGCGCCATGTGCGCCCCCATCGGCGACGGTGCGGCCTCGGCCATATTGTGTGATGGCGAAACGGTGCGCAGGCTGGGACTGGCGTCACAGGCCGTGAAGATCCGGGCCTCCATCCTTGGTTCGGGCCGTGAGCGGGACTTCGACGGCATCGATATCGGCGAACGCCTGAGCAAAAAGGCCTATGAAAAGGCCGGTGTGGGTCCGCAGGATATTCACCTGGCCGAGGTCCATGACGCCTCGGCGTACGGCGAGCTTCACCAGGCCGAGGCCCTGGGCTTCTGCGCCGAGGGCGAGGGAGGGATTCTGGCGCAGGAAGGAGCCACCAAAATCGGCGGAAGAATACCCATCAATACCAGCGGCGGCCTGGAATCGCGGGGCCATCCCATCGGGGCCTCGGGGCTTGCCCAGATTCATGAACTGGTCACCCAGCTCCGCGGCAGGGCGCAGCAGCGCCAGGTCCAGGGCGCCCGGATAGCCCTGGCGGAAAACGGCGGCGGCGCACTGGGACAGGAAGAGGCTGCCATGTGCATACATATACTGGAGGCGCCGGCGGTAAGCCGGTAACGACTGTGCTGTATTGAATTCCATACCGGAAATATAAATAATAGAATACCAGAGGTTGGTCATGTTTTTTTTCCAGAATCTAAAAATTACCGCACTGCTCACGAAATCCGTCCTGATGTTTTTCCGTGACGAAATACGTCGCGGCACGTTCCATAAAAATGCATCCAGCATGATAAGGACAAAAGAGATCACCGAGGATATGTCCTGGGCGGAACTTCTCGAGGAAAAGGCCTCCCGGTACCCAAAAAAGCTCTTCCTTATATTCGAGGATGAAATATACAGCTATGGCCGGATGAATGCCAATGCAAACCGCATCGCCAATTTCTTCCTCGGCCTGGAAAGCGGCCGCGGGAAAGGCGTTGCCGTCATGATGGGCAATTCTCCGCGTTACCTCGATGTTTTTTTCGGTGTGCAGAAAATCGGCATGTACTCCGTTCCGGTCAACACATCGCTTCGCGGCGACAGCCTTCTGTATATCCTGAACCACAGCGACGCGGAATACCTCGTCATTGACGGGGAATTCCTTGATATCTATAAAAAAATCGCTGACCGCGTGGAAAATATCAAAACCGTCATCGTCAATACCGATCGCGGCACGGACGACTCATCTTTTACCGCCAGCATGCTGAAGCTCGATAACGCCTACACGCAATCCACGGCCAGGCCCGAAGGACACTATGATAAAAACGATGTCTGTTTCATACTCTACACCTCGGGCACCACGGGACTTCCCAAGGGAGTTCTGTACCGCTACGGCAGGAGCACGGTAAAGCTTCTTTCCATCCCGGCCAATGCCCTGTATAAAAAGTCCGATATACTGTACACCTGCCTGCCCCTGTTCCACGGCAATGCCCTTTTTCTCACGATTACCCAGGGAATGCATCGCGGCGCCAGGGTCGTTCTGGCGAAAAAATTCTCCGCCAGCCGATACTGGGAAGACATCCGTAAATACAACGTGACATCCTTTAATACCATCGGCGCCATCATTCCCATCCTCATGAAACAGCCCGAACGGGACACGGACAGCAAAAACAATGTCCGTTTCATCTTCTCGGCTGCCTGCCCCGCCGATGAATGGCCCCGATTTGAAAAACGCTTCGGCGTGAAGATTTTCGAAGGATACGGCGCCGTTGACGGCGGCGGCAAGAGCATCATGAACCTGGGCAATGCGCCCGTCGGTTCCATTGGCAAGCCCAGCCCCGGGGTCCAGTACCGCCTCGTGGACAATGAGATGAATGATGTTCCCGTGGGTACGCCGGGTCAGCTTATTTTCGCTTCGCGGGGCGAAAGGAAGTCCGTGGAATATTTTAAAAATGAAAAGGCCGGCAATGAAAAGCTCCGCGACGGCTGGATTTTCACCGGCGACCTGGTGAGAAAGGACAGCAGGGGATACCTGTATTTCGTGGGCCGCAATGCCGAGTTCATGCGGATAAAGGGGGAAAATGTTTCGGCCTACGAGGTAGAGCATGCCATACAGAAACATCCCCATGTTCTCGAAGCGGCCGTCTATGCCGTACCGTCGGAGCTGGCCGAGGATGAAATCATGGTTTCCATATCCCTCGTGGATGGAAAAGACCTGGAGGAAAGCGAACTCATCGGTTTTCTCCGGGATGATCTGCCGAAATTCGCCATCCCCCGCTTTGTGAAAATAGTGAAGGAATTCCCGAAAACCGAAACACAGCGAATTATTAAGAAAGAACTGGAAAAGGCGGGGATTATTCCCGGAACCTTTGATTCACAGAAAAGCGAATACATAGAGATATCCATGGTTTCCTGAACGTCCATTATTGTAGTGCGATCAAATCAAAGAAAATGTCGCCACAGAGGCACAGAGGCACAGAGGCACAGAGTTTTTTAAAAGGTGATGTTATATTTATGCAATTATTTTTTATCATAATACTCATGTTGATTATGGTAAATTTGTTTAATAGAGAATAACAGAGGCTAAAAGGATACTTAATTTGACAGGGAAAAGTATGATACAATTAAAAATGCCTTTCTAATAATTTTTCATGAGGGTGTAATCCTCAGATGTAGTATGGAGAGTCAATAAAATATTTCTCCGTGTCTCTGTGACTCTGTGGCATAATTAATTATTAACATTCCGGAAAGGGTTTAATCTTGAAATAGAAAATAAATACATTGAAACATCATAAAAGGCGCGCTACATTACAAAAAATCAGGAGGTATCCATGAAGCCCCGGAATATCGGCAGCAAGGAACAGCGACAGATTTTATCGAAGGGACCCGCGATTGAAGAGTGCTACAACAGCCTGGAATGCCAGCATAAAATTCTCAGAAGCACCCACAGGGATGTGGAAAAGGCCGTCGCCATAGCACGGAAATTCAACGAGACCGTTATCAGGCCCATCGCTCTTGAGACGGACCGGCGCTGCATGGAGGACCATAATTACCTGCCCTATGAATTTGCCCAAAAAGCGGCGCAGTGGGGGCTGTACACCCTGTTCATGCCGAAACTCTTCGGCGGACAGGGGCTCAATTTCCTGGCCATCTACCCTTTCATGGAAGAGATATCCACGAGCTGCGCCGGACTGGGCCATGTCATCAACCTGCATTACTGCGGAGCTGCCACGCTCTTCCCTTCCATGAACGCTAAAGTCATGGCAAAGGTTTTCTGGGATGTGGCCAAAAGCGAAAAGGAAGGAAAACCCCGTCTCTGCACCATCGTCGTAACCGAACCGTCGTCGGGAACGGATGTGCAGGAACCGCTCCTCGTGGACCTTGCGCGGCCCGACTCCTCCGTGGAGAAAGTCAAAGGGGGATACATCATCAATGGGAAGAAAATATTCATATCAAACGGGCATCTCTCCCACTGGCATATCACCAATTTCCAGGAAGATAAGAATAACCGGGGCGAGTCGTGGATACAGCTCGTGGTTCCCAACGGCACCAAGGGCTTCAGCTTCGGCACCCATGAAAGAAAAATGGGTCAGCTGGCCTGCTGCGCCAGCGAACTTCTCTTTGACGACTGTTTTGTCCCCGACAGCATGGTCTCCATCAGGGCCCAGGACCCGGAATTCAAAAAGGGCAAGGGCTCGCGCTGGCTCGGTCATACCGTCGTCGATCATGTCACGGCCAGTACACGAACCGGCGTGGCCGCCATTGCCACGGGTATGGCGCGCGGCGCCTATGAAACGGCCCTGGAGTACGCCCGGCATAAAAAAATCGGCGGCAGGCTTCTGATAAACCACCAGTGGGCCCAGATCATTCTTACGGACATGTACCGCAACATTAATGTTTCCCGCACAACCTACATGGAAAGCGGCTATTCCCTGACACTGAACGGTCTTTTCAAACTCCTTTTCATCAAACCCGTTCATGTCTTCATCAATGTCATGCCGCGATGGTATTTCCGGCTCATTTCGCCACTTCTCAAACTGAAGATTGCGACGAAAATACTCCGGCAGGTCTACTACCACGGCTATACCAACAAGGAAAGGAACCTCTCATCGGGCTGGGGCTCCCTTGCCAAGGTTTCATGCAGCGACCTGGGCGTGGCGAACGCCAACCTGGCCATGGACCTCATGGGAGCCGACGGCCTGCGCCACGAAAGCAGTGCGGAAAAATTTTTCCGGGACGCCAAGCTCCAGCAGATATACGAGAGCACCAATGACATCAACAGGATGAACCTGTTCTATTGTCTCGTGGCCAACGACAAGCCTGAAGTCGAATTCTTTAAATAATCAGCAAGGAGGAATACAATGAATGTTATGACAACACAGCAATTGAACGATAACCTCTGTGACGAACGTCAGGCCTTTGCCGAACTCGCCCGTGACCTTGCCCTGAAAAAACTTTCGGAAAACATGGAAGAGCATGACCGCTATCCCTTTGCGGAACTGTATACCGAGTCCATCACGGACGCGGGAACCGTAGGTTTCTACGGCATCAATCTCAGTTCGCAATATGGCGGCGTCGATATGAACACCTACATGGTGGCGGTCATCCTGGAACAGCTTGCTCAGTACGATGCAGGACTGGCCGGTGTTGTTTTCACCAATGCGGCGGCCCTGGAAATCATCCGGCAGGCCTCGGAGGATACGGACTGCACCGCCGTATATGCCGGCATCCCCTCGCCAGGCACGGCGCCTCTGGCATTCCAGTCCTATGGGAGCCCCGACGAGATGGAAATGCCTGAAGCGGACGAAAACGGGAAGCTCCGGGGAACGGCCCGGTTCCTTGTCCTGGGAAATTTTGCCGGCCATGCCGTCATCCCGGCAAAAGCACGGGGCGCCCATGATTTTTCCTGGTACCTGGTCGATCTCTCCGATAAAAGCGTCGTTATATCAGATCCGATCCTGAGCCTGGGATTGCACACATGCCCTGCCGCCGATGTAACCTTCAATGGAACGGAAGGGCTGCTCATCGGCACCCGGGACCGGGGCAATACCTCTTTTAACGCCATGCAGAAGAACATGGGCCTGTGCGCAGCCGCCCTTTCCCTGGGCATCATGAAGGGCTCCTTTCAATCGGCCCTGCAGTATACGGCGGACCGCTACCAGGGAGGCAGGCAGATCATTGACTGGCCCCAGGTGCGCATGCTGCTGGCCAACATGGCCATTGAAGTTAAAATAGGAGAAGCGGTCCTGGCCAGGGCCGGTCAGGAACTGGAAAACGGCTGCGCCGGATGGGGTGATACTTCCCTGGCAGCGGCGATCCATGTGGGAGAGATGGCCGCGCGGTCGGCAACGGACGGCGTGCAGCTCTTCGGCGGCAACGGGTACACCAGGGATTATCCCCAGGAAAAACGCATGCGCGACGCGCGCCAGGCCCAGTGCCTGCTGGGCATGGTTCCCCTTAAGAAAATCAAGTACATCGCCGGTATTATCGACGACAATAATTAAAAACCAGGGGTACTTACTTGAAGATAGACAGGAAATTTCCCGAAAAACGGATTATCATCACCGGAGCCGGCAGCGGCTTGGGCAGGGCCCTGGCCCTGGAATTCGCCGTAAAGGGATGGCGCATCGCCATTGCCGATATCGATAAAAAACGTATCAGGGAATCGGCCGCCATGGTCAATAAGGCCGGAGGGAAAGCCCTTGAGGCGCCCTGTGATGTCACCGTTCCCGTAAACCTGGAAAGGCTGAAAGACCTTGCCGTAAAGGAATGGGGCGGCGTTGATATTATCATTAACAATGCTGGAGTGGCCGGCGCCGGTTATATGGAAAAAATTCCCCTGGACGAATGGGAATGGATCCTGGCCATCAATCTCAAGAGCGTCATATACGGGTGCCGCACCTTTATCCCCCTTTTCAAAAAACAGGGATCGGGATACATTGTCAACGTGGCCTCCAATGCGGGGATAGCATCACTGCCCGAAATGTCATGCTACAATGTAACCAAGGCCGCCGTTATCTCCCTGTCGGAAACCCTGCGCGGCGAGCTCGTTCCGGCCGGCATCGGCGTTTCGGTCGTGTGCCCCACTTTTTTCAAAACCAATCTCATGGACCGGTTCCAGTCCCCCGATGAACGGCAGCGCCTTCTTGCCGAACGCTTCTTTGAGAAAGCCAGGACAAGCTCGGAACAGATCGCCCGGCATATCGTCAAATCAATCGAAAAGAGGAAGCTTTATGTCATCACGCAGCTGGACGGGAAATTCACCTGGGTAACGAAACGGCTGAATCCGGAACTCTATTTCAGGAGCCTGGGATGGGGCTACAGGAAAGGAATCATGGACAGGTACCTGGGCTTAAAAAATTAATGAAATCATTTATTTGGGAGGAACTATGAACGCACCGAATGAAGCTTTTTCTCCGATCGGCACATACAGTGAAGGAATGCCGTGGAACGCCGTTGAAAAAATAATCATGGAGCGAAGAAGCATCCGTTCGTTTAAGAAAGAACCGCTCCCCGACAACATGATACGGAGGATTCTCGAGGCCGGGAGGTTCGCTCCTTCAGCGGGAAACATGCAGCCCTGGCGCTTCATCGTGGTCAATGACCGGGAAATGCTGGAAAAAATGGAAAAGGACGCCCTGCGGATAGCAAAGTTATTCATGTTCCTGCTGGACTATACACGGGGCGGCTTTATCAGACGTCTCCTCACCAAACCCCTGGCTAAAATATCCATCAGGGTTCTTCCCAATGAGCTGCATGTCGTTCCCTTCAGCCTCCTGTCCATGATCGCCCAGGAAAAGACCCTTATTTTCCACGGTGCCCCCACATTGATTCTTCTTGTCGAGGACAAGCGCGGTGTTTCAGTGCCTGCCATCGACATCGGTATCTGCGGCCAGAACATGGCCCTGACAGCCCACAGCCTGGGAGCGGGCAGCTGCTGGATAGGACTGATCAAGCTGCTCATGTATTATCCGAAATGGCGGAAACAGTTCGGCATCAGGTTTCCCTACCGCCTGGAAGTATGCCTGGCTCTGGGCTGGCAAAAACCCCGGGCCGACGGCATGGTTCCCCGGGAAACCCAGGTCGTGGAATGGTACAGAAAAGGCAGCGGCGGACAGCCGATGTATGACAACCAGGGAGAATGACATGAAAAAAGTACAGTACTCGCTTTTCGACAGAATGCGCATACCCGATTACGATACTCCCCGGGGTATCAACTCCGGCGATCTTATCTTCGATGGTGACAAATGCAGAGAATGCGGCATCTGCATCTCCATCTGCCCCGGTGGATGCCTGATAACCGATACCGTGACAAAAATGGATATCCTGTCAGGGAAGGCAAGCGGCGGAAAATACGGCATTCCCCGCGTGACCAAGACAAAACGCGGAGCAACACTCTGTGTCGCCTGTTTCGACTGCGGTGCGGTTTGTCCTCACGGTGCCATCAGCATCAGGACGCACCTTGATCCGAATTTTTATTATAAAAGACTCACGCAGACCGATACAATGACCATGCCCCGGCAGTACTGAGCATCATACCGCAGGTATAACCGGGGACCGGGAAATGTCCTGACGGTCATTCGTATCACAGAATTTATACTGCTCTCTTAATCCATTTCTTCAAAGGACCTCCATCCGATATTAGAGGGGGGTGTCCCGAAAGGGCCATCCCCCTTTTAAATATTGCCTGGCCGACCCATATCATTCTTGACAATACTTTTCGGGTTTCCCACAATTTGCATATATACCATTAAATTTTTTCCTGCAGAGGTTCCATTATGAATATTCTCGTGTATCTTGGAATTGCGATAATTGCGTACCTCTTCGCCGGTCGTTTTTATGCACGTTTCATAGCGAAAACACTGGGTGAAGATGAATCCAGTCCAACGCCCGCACAAAAAGTCAATGACGGCGTGGATTATGTGCCTACGAAGGCCTACGTGGTTTTTGCCCACCACTTTTCCAGCATCGCCGGGGCCGGTCCCATCCTGGGCCCCACGGTAGCCATATTATACGGCTTTATACCGGCATGGCTCTGGGTTGTACTGGGCGGAATCTTTATGGGAGCCGTTCACGACTTCACCGGTCTGTTCATCTGCATGAAAGAGGGCGGCAAATCCATGGCGGAAGTGGCAAAGAAAACCATGGGGAACACGGGATTCAATCTTTTCATATCCTTTACCATTCTCATGATAATCCTGGTGACATCGTCATTTTTAAACGCCACATCCATGTCCCTCACCTCGCTCTGGCCTGTCGACAAACTGGGGATGACCGGAACTGATACCATTCTTAAAACGGTGACGGTGGACGGTGTGGTCATGGGAAAAATCGGCGGCATCGCCTCCACGTCGGTTATTTTTATAACTCTTTTATCGCCTTTTCTCGGATGGCTGATTTATAAAAAGAATATATCCTCCTTTCTTGCCATACCACTGGCAACGGCAATTTGCGTACTGTCAGTATATATGGGAATCCTTCACCCCATAGCTCTTCCGGCCAAAACATGGATGATAATCGTGTCTGTTTATGTTTTTCTCGCCGCGGGAGCCCCGGTGTGGATGATTCTCCAGCCCAGGGACTTCATCAACTCACAGATTCTTTTCGGCGGCCTCATCCTTATGTTCGTCGCCATACTGAAGGGCGGCATGGAAGGCTTTGTCATATCCATGCCCAATTTCAATCTCGACGAGGGAGTCAAAAGCCTGGGATTGATCTGGCCCATGATGTTCATAACCATAGCCTGCGGGGCCATATCGGGATTTCACGCCCTCGTATCGGGAGGAACGACCTCCAAACAGCTTGAACATGAAACAGACGCACGCAAGGTCGGCTTCAATGCCATGCTCCTTGAGTCCGCCCTGGCCGTATGTGTTCTTATCGCCCTGGGAGCAACCCTTTCTTTCGCAGATTACAAATCGATCGTATGGCCGACAGACCCCGGTGTTAAATCCAATCCTATCCTGGGTTTTGCCCTGGGAGCCGGGCATCTCTTCAACCAGGCCCTGGGTATCCGCATCTCCCTGAGTACCGTCTTCGGCATACTTCTCGTGGAAGGCTTTGTCATTACGACTCTGGATACGGCGGTCCGCCTTAACCGCTATCTTTTCGAAGAGCTCTGGGCCATACTGTTTAAAAATACCCCGGCCATCATGAAAAAGTTCTGGTTCAACTCGGGGCTTTCCGTTATTCTCATGTGGGCCCTGGCCTACAGCAACGCCTTCAGTGCCCTGTGGCCCATCTTTGGTACGGCCAACCAGCTGCTTGCGGCCCTGGCACTCTTTGCCGTCTCAAGCTGGCTGCTCATGAAGGGAAAAAAATTCACCTTCACCCTCGTGCCGGGGATATTCATGATGATAACAACCATGGCTTCACTGATAATACTGTTTTTCAATTACCAGAAAAAGGGTAATTATATCCTCATGGCTACCGATGCCCTGCTCTTCGCCTTATCTATCGGCGTCGTATATCTGGTTATAAACCGGTTCACGCGCAATAAACAGACAGCCTAGCGGCTGCAAACGATAAAAAAAGTCCCGGGAAAACCGGGACTTTTTTCACCTTGGTTGCGGTTTATGCGGGGACAGTATCTTTGATCACACCATCGAAGAGATGCCGTATCTTATCCTCTCCCAGAGAAAGAAGTTCATTGGCGCTGAATCCCAGCGGATTAAGTTTCCGGAATGTTTTCATGGAATGCATATCGAGAATTCTTTTCGCATTGACAATGAAGGTGATGCGTGTATCTCCCTCGGAATTTTTTAAAATATAACCCGTGTCGAGACAAAATTTTATGAAAGCATCGGTCTTTTTCGCAAGATAGTGTGAATCAAAAAGCCCTTCATCGATATGCGGCAGCCTGCGGCCCTTCACCATGGATGCGGTCTTTGACACAACGGCCTCCAGTTCTCTGCGCAGATCATCGCGGGTAATCTTCAGGGGAACCTGCCGTGCATCATACAGCTCCGCAAGTCGCCGGAGATAAAAGGACGCTATCTGGCTCAGCGTAATGGTATGGAGCCCTTTCATGATTTTTTCAAGGTGATGATTAAAGGATTCCGCAGACCTGACAAAAAATTCAGGTTTTCCCACGCGGATAAATATGTCCTTTTTGCCTTTAACACAGCGGTCTACCTTGACATTGATGGGCAGGATATAGACCTTTCTCTTGAAGTTCGTATATGCTCCCGACACCAGCTGATATATCCCGCTCCTGAGTCTTTTCAGTCCTCCGTAGCCCCAGGTTGTTCCTTCGGGGAAGATAAGAGTGGACATGCCGTCTTTCAGCTCAGTTTTAAATTGCGACATCTTTTCACCTATCTCATTCCTGATCACGGCTTTTTTCCTGGAATATGATTCAATGAAGGGCCGGTGAATGGTGATGAGGCGCATCTTCCTGAAAAAAGCCACGGGTAGCCCCGTTTTGTCCAGAAGAGTAAAGAGACTCTTCAGGACACGGCTTTTTTTCCCGAAATTACTCGCCAGGTAGCTGCCGCTGAGAAAATCGTCCTTCCCCATTATGAGAAATCCAGGTCGGGGCTTCAGGGAATAATATACTTTCGATAGTGAGGGAATCTCAAAATAACTGTCGTGGGTGACGGTGAAAATAACCGGTCCCGGAAGATTCTGCAGATTTTCCTTTCCCTGAAGGTGGGGTTTCTGTCTCATGATTTTCGAAACAAAATTAAAACAAAAAATGCACAGTTCATATAAAAAGCCGTTATTCTTTTTACTCATATACTATTATCCCCGGCTATTCTTAAAAAATCCCCTTAATTATAAGACTCCTCATACAGGAAAAAGGTTGTCGTTTTTCTAATAATTTCTACACTAAATTACCTGAACCCGGATCATTATGTCCAGCGGTTTTTCACCTTTACTGCCGTTAAAATTTTCCTTTACAAATGTCCGTGAAGCGTTTTAGTGTTAAGCATGAAAAACGGGGCTCATATACTGTCATGAATATAATTCTTTTCGGCGGAGCATTCAATCCCGTACACAGCGGGCACCTGTATATTGCGGAAAAAGCGGCTGAAGCCTACCCCGACTATAAAATCCTTTTTGTCCCTTCCCGTCTCTCACCGCATAAGAACAACGCGACAATGATAGCACCGCGCCATCGCATACACATGCTCAGCCTGGCTCTGCAGGGAACCCCCTTCATGCTTGACCCCTGGGAAACGGAAAGATCAGGTATATCATACACAATCAAAACCGTACAATATCTGTACAAAAAATACAATCCGGGGAAAAAACCGATCATCATGATCGGCGATGACCTGGTTCCGATCCTGCATACATGGCGGAAGATTGAAGAGTTAAAGCAAATTGCCGATTTTCTTGTTTTCAGGAGGGAATCGAATCCACTCGTGCTACCGGACAAAGGGTTTTCCATCCGCTATCTGGACAATGAAATTATGACTGTTTCATCAACGGATATACGTAAAATTATAAGCCTCGGGGGAGACCCCGCAACCTTGCTTCCGGAGAGGGTATATGATTATATCAAAGACAATAACCTGTATAAACAGAACACTGAATCACCCTCACTTTAAATCCGCCTTCAGCATCAAGGAACCATAATAAAAAGCTTTTCCGCTGCCCGATTCAGGAGTAAATTCCGTTTCCCCCCGCAACTCGAAAACAGTGAAACCCGCAGGCTTGAGGAGGAAGTCGATGAGTTTTTTCCCGTCAATTTCGGGCAGTTTTGTTTTTTCCTTTATACCGTCATGAACAAGCTGATCCAGGCTGAATTCGGCGTGCAGTCCATAGGTAATTATCTGTTCTCCCATTCCGGGAATAAACAGACGTTGATAGCCTTCAGACTCAGCACTTTCTTTTGCCGACCCCTTAACGTCCCGGAGCATCATCACATATTTGAATGCAGCAGGATTTTTTGTAACCGCTTCTATGAAATTAGGAATAGTCAAAATGAAATCTATCCCGCGATTTGTCGTTCCCCTGACATATTTTTCCGTCACCATCCGGCGTTCACCGCCGATTTCCTCATATCCCCGGGAAAACTCCTCCACATAAATAGCCTGCCCGCCCGTCTTCTTCCCCTTCTCATTGAAAGACCGGCTTGTCCCCGGTATATCCAGGGAAGGTTTTTCTTTTTTAAAAAGGGAGATATACTTCTTTGTATCAGCGCGAAAAATTTTAAGATTATTGATATTGTAGTGCAGCACGATAGGGGCTTTAATTATATTCCTGTTTTCAGTGTGCTGTGTATGCACTTCAATATTCAAAACCAGTTCTCCCTGAATCGTCCGGTAATATTCAGAAGAATTGAGTTTTATCCGGGGTCCTGACCTGACAGAAGTAATTATGGCCATCAGGAAAATAATCATTATAACCAGAACTCTATTTTTCATTAATTTTCCCTATGGCATACCAGCAGGATTCAGAAATCGACATGTCTGGAGGATCGTTCCCTGAAGCCGGAAATAAAGATCATAATAATTCATCGGCCAGCTAGCCCCTGTTTCCATGCCGGCATCAGTATAAGCTCCACTGATGTCGTATCGCCGTATCTCCGGCCATTACCGTATGAATCTGTAGTCAGATCAACGTTCATGTAGCTTATAAATTAATTTATTTTACCCGGACATAGAATTTATATGCAAATATACTTTTATTTTTGTATTCATGTCAATAAATTAATGGCATATTATGTGCCGCATTGTCTTGATAGAAAAATATTCTTTATAGCCGCCATGCCCATCGTACATTGATTTTCCTTCTGCAATCCGTATATTAATACCGGGAGAAGGATCATGTCACTGATACTGGCATTTACCCTGATATTTGTGCTGGTGTTTCTTCTCGGGCTTTTCAGTGAGACCATACACCTGCATCATTGATCGGGCATAGAGGTATCCCATTGCGATGAGAACCTCGTTGTCTCTGCAAAGTGAAAGATCAAAGTACAGAGCAGAGAGAGGAGGAGTATAGACTCCCCATAAAAACACGCACTATGCCTGTGGAAGAAATACCGCCTCTTAAAAATATCCTTAAAATTATCTTTTTTCATAAAAAAAATGAAACTTGACTTCGATTAACCATCCTGTAATAGAATAATTCTTAAATCCCATGCCGATTAAATGTGGTGGACTGTTCTGCCGCGAATATGACTAAAATAATAAGGAGTTTGATAATGGCTGAAAACAACAGAGACAAGCGCAGGGAAAAGGTAATCGAAGTACTGAACAAGGCCAGGTCCATGGAACTGCATGCCATACACCAGTACATGAACCAGCATTACAACCTGGACGACATGGATTACGGGGAGCTGGCTGCGAACATGAAGCTCATTGCCATTGACGAAATGCGTCACGCCGAAATGTTCGCCGAACGCATAAAGGAACTGGGCGGAGAACCCGTTTCCGAAAAGGCGGCGGAAGTGACCCGGGGCCAGGCCGTTGAAGCCGTTTTCCCCTTTGATGCCGGATTGGAGGATGACGCCATCGATGCATACAACCAGTTCATCCTGGTATGCCGCGAAAACGGCGACAGCACCAGCATGAAACTATTCGAGGCTATTGTGGACGAGGAACAGGAGCACTTCAACTATTTTGATAACGTCGACGATCATATCAAGAAACTGGGGGCATCCTTCCTGGCCCGCATCGCGGGAACACCGGCCGATACGGGCCCCGCTTCAAAAGGATTCATCATGAATAAAGGCGGCCAGTAGGCTCTGAAATTTAATCTTCATCATCAATCTGAAGGGGGGCTCGCACCTGGGTCTCGACCATTTCGGCTCCCTGCACCTCGTCGGAACCGGCGCCGAACTCCTTCAGCCTGCGGGCTGCGGGAATGAGGCGGCCTTCCATGGAGGCAACAGCCTCATTATAGCTTTTCACCGATGCTGAAATTTTACTCCCCACATCGTTGAACCTGGCGGTGAATATCCCCAGGCGCTTATAGAGTTCCTTTCCCTGGTCGGCGATCTGGCGGGCGTTCTGTGAAACATGCAGCTGCATCCACCCCAGGGATACTACTTTTAGAAGAGCAAGCATGGTTGCAGGTGACACGATAATAACCCGGCTATTCAGGGCGTCATCAAGCAGGGCCGGATCCGTGATAAAAGCTGCCGACAGCCCCGATTCATAGGGGACAAGCATGACGATAAACTCCGGGCTTGATTCAAACTGGCTCCAGTATTCTTTCCGGGAAAGCAATGATACATGGCTGCGCAGGGCCTTGGCATGTTCTGCAAAGAACCTCCGCCGTTCCTCTTCGCCCGAGGCTTCGCTGGCTGCCAGGTATGCCCGCATGGGCGCCTTGGCATCGACAGGGATAATTCCCTTGCCGGGCAGGCGCACTATCATATCGGGACGGCCGGTCCCCATATCGGTGGCGGTCTGTTCGGAAAAATCCACATGCTCCATCATGCCAGCCATCTCGGCTATTCTCCTGAGCTGAACTTCTCCCCATTTACCCCGCACGGATGACGACTTGAGTGCCTGCGACAGGGTCGTGGCAGCCTGCTGAAGCTCCTGGTGAGCCCTGCTTAAGGAAAGTATATGGGTCTCTATTGACCGGTAAGCCCCTTCACGCTTTTCCTCCATGACCTTGACCTGCCTGTCGAGCCTGTCCAGGTCCTTCTCAATGGGATTTATAATGTTTTTGAATTCTTCCTTATGAGTGTTCCAGTCTCCACGGATTACCGAGTGCAGGCTTGAAAGCTGGTCCCGGGACTGCTGCATGAACAGCTGTGAATTATTGCGCAGAGCCTCCGTTGCCGTGGCGCTGAAAACATCGCGCATCTTCTTCTCGGCGTTCTCCAGCCATTCGATTTTAGCCATATCCGCTTCTTTTTCTTTTCGCAGCGAAGCGTTTTCAATCTGCAGGGAGACCATGAACTTTCCGGCCCTCATGCTCATGACAAGCCAGACGGTGAGCCCGCCCAGCAGAAATCCGCCCGCAGCCGCAGCAAGCGGCATTGTTCCCGCGTATTCCATTCTCAACCTCCCGCGTCTATAAAGACTGGATTTTCACCTATGTTATCCGGCTCATCCAGGGCTATGTCAATTTCTTTTCTGGTCTCAGGGAAGCATGAATATCCAACCCTCTCAGGGTAGCTCAAAGAGGGGTCAGAGCCTCAAAACATAGTCATATCGTATTAATTTTTACAGAAAAAACTGAATTTATACCAATAAAGAGTTGATTAATATGCAATGCTATTTTAAACAGTGTTAATGTAATAGAAATATTTCATAAATTCATACCTATATATCTCAGAGGATTAGTTATATGAAAAATAACGAATATATAATGCACGAAGATTCAGAAAACAGCTGGCTCCAGGTTCCCCTGCAGGATTGTCTTTCCCTGGGACTGCTGGAAGAAATTTCATCCAATTCATTTGTAAACATCAGCGGTACCCTTATCTTTCTGGATAATGTCACTGATGCCCCTGCCTTTATTTCGGCTGCGGAAAAGGCGGGATGGACCCTGGACATTCGCCCCGTGTACCAGAATTATTCCCACGTCAGGGCCATGAAACAGTATGATATCGCCATGGTGCGGTCCCATGTGGACCGATCGGTGAAGAACTGATATACACCTGCGACGTGGATAAAATATATAGTACTTGACTTTTTCATGGCCTCCTTTTAACTGAATACGCATTCATTTACAAGGAGGCCCGTCATGACACTGAAAGACTTTTGTGCCAACTACTCTTTCAAAAAAATCCACATCCTCTATGCCGCGATTTGTATCCTTCTTGTATATATTGCATCGTCATTTATCAACTGCACCGATTATGCCATGAGACCGGGGTCAGAGCCCTCACCTACGGCTGCAGATAACTCAAAATTTACTTACGACCTCCCCCTTGACCCGGGAAGCCCCTGGCCGAAATTCCGCTGCAATGCCCTGCAGAACGGCCGCAGTGAAGTGATACCGGAAAAATCAGGCCTTCGGCCCTGGGTCTATGAAACCGGCAAGGGCATTTTCAGTTCACCTGTCGTTGACGGCGACGGGACCGTCTATATCGGATCGGCCGATCATTATTTCTATGCCATCGACAAAACAGGGAAGCTTAAATGGCGCCGTCTCACGGGAGAGATAATCGATTCTTCCGCGCTTCTCGATGATAAGTCCAGGGTATATGTGGGCTCCGGTGACGGCCATGTCTACGCCTTTGATCGGGCGAAGGGCACTCTTCTCTGGAAATTCAAAGCCCATTCTCCACAGGAGGTTAAGGATAAATTCGATCTCAAGACCTACAATCTCAACTGGTTTGAAGGAAATATAGGCATACTCCTTGATGGAACCATCCTGGCTCCCAACGATAATTACCTTGTCTATGCCCTGGACAGGGAGACAGGAACAGGCAAAACACAATACCTCGCCAATGAAATGGTCTGGTCATTGCCGGCGGTGAACACAAAAACGGGAAGAATATTTTTTGGCACCTGTTTCGCTGCCCTGAAAAATGTTTTCTGCTATAACAGCGACAGCGCCGCGGAGCAGTGGACCAGCGGCGGTCTGGGAACCAATGCGGCAACGATCATGCTCACGTCAGAAAGCCCCAGCGGCGCCGCTCTCGTTGGCGGATTTGACGGCATGCTCAGGGCCTATGCCCAGAAAAACGGTTCCGCGCTGTGGAAGTTCGGCACCCGTGGACATATCTATGCCAGTCCCGCTCAGTTGAAGGACGGCACGGTAATTCAGCCCTCGGCCGACGGCACAGTGTATGCGATAAATCCCGACGATGGAAGTCTCAAATGGGCCTTTGATACGCGCGAACCCATCAGGTCTTCACCGGCCGTCGATGCCAATGACGTTATTTACGTGGGTTCCGGCGAGGGACGGCTCTTCTGCATCAATCCCGACGGCACTCTCCGATGGGCTTACCGCTGTATCGACGATGACCGCAATGATCTCAACGCCTCGCCGGCACTGGGGCGCCAGGGTGTTTACATAGCGGGAGAGAGCGGCGGGATATTTTTCATTCCCTATGTTTATCCGCTGTCAATGGCAGGAAAAACCGATGAGCGCTGCACACTGGGTCCCGGAGAGGATCTGCCGAAAGACGGCGATTTTCTTTTCTTCACTACCCGTTTCGGCGGCCTTCAGATTGAGGCGCCGAAGGAAATCGACGCCAATGAACCCCTGGCTTTCTCTCTTTCCGTCAGGAAAAACGGCGATACGGTCCTGGCCGCTATTGACGGCAATTCCCTCAATGTCACCTTCACGGGCGGAACCGAAGGCAGGGTCAAGGTATCGGCCGACCGCCAGTTCATAACAATCATCCCCGGAGAGACATGGACCGGTCCCGAAGGAGGAACGCTCACGATCCGGCTGAAAGGTCCCTATATCACGGGACTGTCACGCTTCGGTCTGAAGTTTTTCGGCGGCAGCAGGAGCGGCGAGTTTGACCGGACCTTTTCATTCCGCGTACGTCCCCGGAAAAGCGGAACAATGCCCTACCGGGTTCCCGCTAAAACGGGAGATCCCGCCACCGTGTTTGAAATGAGCCGCCTGGCAGCTCCGAGCCCGGCCATCCTCCCTTCGTGGAACCAGATCGGCTTTGATTCCCTGCACTATCTCTACGGCATTGTGGAAGGAAAGGGCAGTAATGCCATAATCTGGAGCATCAGGGGAAAGCTCGACGGCATATCAGGGAAAACAATTGCGGACACATCCCTGCAGGACCGTTTTCCTCTTATCCTCAATTATGACCGGGGATTGGTTACCATGTACAACTATGACGGCTTCCTCCTGGATTTCAACGGGACCTGGGACATGCCGTACGCCCTGTACAGGCTGGCCGTTAAAGCAAATCCCGCAACAGGAGCAATTTCCGGAAGACCGGCCCTTAATGCCATTGCCCGATGCGATGAAATTAAATTTTACGGCAAGTTTCTCAAATTGACGGGCATGTCGGAGTTTGATACGGGTCTCATGACTATTTACGGCGGGTGCGACTTGAAGCTTCACGGCAAAGGATACACGACAGGCCCCGGGAATACAGGGACTGTCTCCTTCCATGCAGAAAAAGAATATGTCTCGGCAAAAATATCCGGCAGCCAACTGAAAAAAGGGGAACATGTTTACGGCATACTTCTTGTCGACACAGCAACCAATAAGCCGGTTCAGGCCAATTATGCACGGAAAACCTTCATAGAGTCCCACGAGGATGGAACGATCAGCACAGTAAAACTCCAACTGGAAGAAAAGGGATTCCCGGTAAAGGCACGCGCCTATTTCATGGTGGACACCTATCCGGCAGTAAAGGCAGAATTAATTATAGAACCCCAATGAATAATTCCGAACCCCTTGAGGGGGTGGCGAAAGCAGGTTTCGGTATTTTATTGATATATCCGCCGGGGGCCTGCGCAGTCTTCGAATATCCCTTATGATTCTTTCTTGACAAAAATTATTACCGGCATACAAAGAAGGAATATTCTCCATAATCCCGGGATAGACCTGAGAGAAACCATGAAAAAAGCTGTTATCATCCTCGCGTTCACACTCCTTCACGTCCCCCTGCTGGCGGGAATTCACGATGACGTGGATGAACTGATTAAAAAAAGAGATTTTCAGGCGGCTGAAAAAATGGCGCAGCTGGCCGTAGACAAGAATCCCCTTGACCTGCAGGCCCTGTGCGCCCTGGGCTGCGTATACCGCAACATGGCCTACAAAGAAGGCATTCAGTTCAATTCCACGGCGGCCGGCATCAGGGAGGGAGAGAACGGATCGGCGGAATTAACACAGGAAAATTTCAACAGGATATTCACTCCCATTCCCTACTACGATGAAGAGACTTTCAAAAAAGCCGAAACTATTTATTTTAAAATTATCGGGATTGATAAAACCTACGGCAATGCTTACTTCAACCTGCTCAACTCCTATGCCGTGATGAGAAATTTCGAAAAGTATTTTTCCGTAATTGATTTATACCTTGTCAATTTTAAAGAGGATAAAAACACTCCGTATATACTCAACGACCTTGCGGGGAAACTGTACAAGGACAACAGCTATGATGAAGCGGTGAAGCTTTTCAAAATCTGCATTGACCGGTATCCCGATTATGCCCCGGCAGTCTGCGACCTGGGCGCAGTCTATTTTCAACAGGGCGATATTTCCGGAGCATACAGGCAGTTCAAGGCAGCTTACAAAATCGACGACAAGGACGCCATCAACCTGGCCAACCTGGCCCGTTCCTGCATTTACCTGGAGAATTTTGACGAGGCCTACAAGTATTATGAAACGATCACGCGAACAGCGACCGATGATATTTTCAACTATTATACAACGGGCATACTGGGGTACATGACAGGCGGGGAATATACATCATTGTTCACCAGGTTCATCGAAAGCCGGACAAAGACATGCCAGGAACCGGATAAAGACTTCTGGATATTCACGGCCGGCAAATTTCTTGAACTGGAAAAATTTGAGGCGAAAGAAAAAAAAGATTTTTTCGTATATCTGCTCGACTCATTCAGAAAAAATGATTATGATACCTATTCAATTATGACGGGCAACATCCTTCTGAAACAGGGCCCCAGCAGCTTCGCCCTCGTGGTGAATGCGTCAATCTTCGACCGCCTCCGCTTTGCAGAGAAAACCATTTCTTACCTGGAAAAAATCGAGGATAGGAAAAAAGATGACCCGGAGATAATGAGCAATGATGATCTGAATTACAACTACGGAAGAAATTTTCTGTACACCGATAAAATTGATAAATCCCTTGCCTGCTTTAACAGGATCACCCCCGAATCCGAGCACGAGACCGCAACCAATTACTATCTGGGCAGAATATACCTGATCAGAAAGGATTACGAAAAAGCCCGGTCATATCTGATAAAGAACCGTGACAAGGAAGACAAAAAGGACATGTACTATATCAATGAATCAATCCGCATTCTCCGCACCATGGAACTTGAAAAGCCCGGGGCTGAGAATGAAATTAAAAATGAATCAAAGAAAGAAGTAAATAAAGAAGAGAAATAGCCAAGACTATTTCTTCTTTTATTTGTCCTCCCAGTCCCAGAAAAAATCCTTATTTGTCAGGTCTTTCTCCGCATCCTCATTCTTCTCGGCTTTTCTTATTCCCGGAGGAAGATCAACGCCGCTGCCGTAAAAATATTCCAGCTGGTCTTCCAGGTCACGGGTTTCATCCTCCCAGTATTCCACGGTGCCAAAATGGGGAAAGGCCGCGGGAAATGCCGGATCTTCCCAGCGCTGGGCCAGCCATGCGGCATAACGGATATACCGGAGTGAACGCAGGGGCTCAATAAGGCGGAGCCAGGAATCGTCGAAATCCCGGAACTGGCGGTATGCCTCAAGAAACAAATCGCGCTGACGAAGACCTTCCCTGTCCCGGGCCGGGACTATCATCCAGACATCCTGCACAACAGGTCCCGTAAGAAAATCATCGAAATCAAGAAAAAAATATCCTTCCGATCCCTTGAGTAAGTTCCCCAGGTGGCAGTCACCATGTATTCTCTGCACGGGGACTCCAACGCTGAGTTTCTCATATATGTCCACGATTTCCCGCACGGCATTCCCGTATCGCTCCCGGCAGTGCTCCGGCAAGAATCCCTTTTCTTCAAGAAATGCCAGGGGCTGCAGGCCATAGGTTTCCCCGGTCAGGTGTATCCTGTGGAGTGCCGGTTTTGCCGCGCCGTTGTTGTGTATCCTGGCGAGATACCGCCCCAGTGTTTCCAGCTCCCCGTCCTGAAGTTCATCGGGAACCCTGCCTCCGGTGCGGGGCCAGACCGCATAATAGATATCATCGGTCTGATGTATGGTCATCCCGTCGGAGAACCGGAGGGGTGCGCACACGGGAATCTCGTCATCACGCAGCTGAAAAAGGAAATCATGTTCCTCCTGAATCTGATCCCTGCTCCACCTGCCGGGGCGGTAGAACTTCGTCACGATGTGAGCCCCGTCTTCCAGGCGAAGGTCATAAACGCGGTTCTCATAGCTGTTCAGAGTCATACAGTGACCCGTAGGTTCAAATCCGCTTCTCTCGATGGCGCTCAGAACGATATCGGGCGTCAGGTTATAAAAAAATTCATTCATGGGTCAGAATATCTTCTTCAATTTTTTCTTTACCGTATTTCCATTGATGTTTTTAGTCTGCTTCACTATGGCATCCTCTATTTTGTCGTAGGGAATAGGAAACTTTTTCCTGACTTCGATGACGATGGGAGTCGGCAGGGTAAATGAACCGATGAGCAGATTCATGTGCAGCCTGGCAACAACGGTTATATCAGCAGGTCTATGCCCCAGTGCTTTCAGTGCCGATTCGAAGGGGACCTGTAGAAGAAGCTCCTCCACAACCGATGCGCCGGCCTTTATCCGCAGCAGCCTGTTATGCGCCAATGTCGAAGTTTTATATTTGTCGAGATAAATATCCCCGTCGATATAATCCAGGGCCACCTCGCCGGTAGTTGTATTCGTTATTTTCAGGTAGCCGGTAAAATCGATACTCCTGATCTCAAGCCCCTTGAGGTTTACCTTCTTCAGTTCAATTCTTTCCAGATCATACTTGCACTTTGAGAGGTTCTTTCTGGCCTGGATATTCTGATTGATGGTGCCGCATCCCGCGGCAAAGATTACGGCGAATATCATTATTGAAGCTATTTTTTGCACTATTCCCCCTTATTTAATAAAACACAATGTTAAAATTTTGAAATTTTGAGTATAATGTTTATATCATAGAATATTCATCCGTATCATGTCAATGTATTTAAAGAACCCATTCAAAAATAGCCTCCGATTTAAATTTTGGCCGCAGGCACTGCTCCTCCGTAAAGGCGCATCGATGGACATGATTTTCCTTGACTTAACCGGGCACTTTTCCACACTTTGCTTATGATTATATTGTCAAGCACCCGGTCTTTATGAAAAACAAAATAGCATTTTCTGTATTTTTTATTGCTGCAGTCATATATGCAGACATCCCTGTAATCGGTCTGGGAAAATCCGCCATACAAAATGAGTCTCGTTTCGTCCTTTCGGAAAAGGGAACCGTCCCCCTGGAAGGTTTCTGGAGAGTCACTGCTGCCGATTCTTCCAGGTATGCCGATCCCGATTATGACGATTCGCACTGGGATACAATTGCCGTCCCGGGGAACCTCATGGAACTCTTTCCCCGTCATTCCGGTATAGCCTGGTACCGCACGACCCTTCGCTTTCAGTCCATAATCAATCTTCCCATGTATTCCATAATACTGGGCAAAATATGCGACACCGATGAAGTTTATTTCAACGGAACCCTTATCGGGAGAACCGGGGATATAAATGACAAGGCCAGCCATGCCTTTGACCGGATGCGCATATACCACATCCCAACGAATCTCATCAATGCCGCAGGAAACAATGTCCTTGCCGTGCGTACCCGGGGATATCTTATGGATTCAGCCGGCATGATCTGGGGATATTTCCTGGCGGGTGATACACTGAGTGTTCTTAAGCGTGTTGAATCGGAATACATCCTTGAAACCATATTTATCGCATTTTACCTGCTCATCGCCCTTGTTTTCCTGCTCTTTTCCCAGAAAACAAGCCCGCTCTACTATCAGCAGCGCACTTTTGCCCTTTTCTCCCTGTGCATTGCCGTGTATCTTGTCTGCGTTGGTCAGATAAAATATATCTATACCGATAACTTTCTTGTTTTTCATATTCTTCAGTACATCGCAGGTATAGGCGCAACCGTTACATTCATCATCCTTCTGAGAAAACTCTTCCAGCAGAATCTTACTTTACCTGACAGGGGGTTTATCGCCGTCATGGCCGTATCTGCCCTGTCATTCCTGTTTATCCGCGAAATCAACGGTTTCACGATTCCCCGCATTCTGTGGCAGTCATCCATTCTCTATATCATGTTCATCATCATTAAAAATACGGCATGGACCGTGAAGGGGAAAAGATGGGATTATGCCCCGGTGCTTGCCGGGATGTGGATATTGCTGCCCGGAGCCCTTCTGGAGGTTCTTCGGGCCTACACACTGGTACCCGACTTCGATTATTTCAAGACGGCGCTCCCCGGGCTGGTGATACTTATATCCTACTTTCTCAGCGATCAGCTGTCCATCATGCGCCACATGAAGGCCCAGCTCATTGAAAGGCTTGAACTGAAGGTCGCCGAGAGAACCCGCCTTCTCCAGGAACGAAACGAAGCCATTGAATCAGAGCTGGAAATCGCCAGAAATATCCAGTCGCGCCTGCTTCCTTCAAGCTTTCCCGAAATACATGGGCTCCGCATCGATTCTCTCTGTATTCCCATGGACAGGATAGGCGGTGATTTTTACACGTACTGCGAGGATAAGGATAAGATCCGTTTTCTCATCGCCGACGTTGCCGGGCACGGACTTTCCAGCGCGTTCCTTGCGCTCATCGTTAAAAACGCTTTTGACAACGCGGAAAACCTCGGTTACAGCGAAAATGAACTGCTGGGAGCCATCAATAAAACGGTCTTCCAATACGCCATGCCTTCTCATTTCATCACCGCCTTCGTCATCACCATCGACAAACAGACCAGGCAATGCCGGTTCAGCAATGCCGGTCATCATCCGGCCCTGCTTTTCAGAAAAAGCCTCAATGGCTGCATGGAGCTCTACGTGAAAGGAACGTCCATGGGCTGGCGTACTGACATAAATTTCAGCGTTGAATCTTTCCAGCTTCTCACGGGCGATCGTCTCGTCCTTTACACCGATGGTATTGTCGAATGCATGAATCCCACAGGCGAGTTATTCGGAAGCGGCCGCCTTGAATCATTTATCGGGGCCACTGCCCTTCGAACCCCGTCCGATACGGTATCATCGCTCATCGATGAGCTGCGTGTTTTCTCCCGCGGCGATTCCTTTGACGACGACATCAGCTGTGTGGTTGTCGACGTCCTCTGATTCTTCAGCTGCCGAGACACAAATCGCAGTTCCCGCAATTATCCAGCGGCATATGGAAATATCCATATATATATTCGCGGCGGCACCCTTCTTCTTTTACATACTGCAGAATGTCGTAGAGACGCATCCGGTCAGCCTTCAGCTTCGCTTCCAGGAAATCCTCTGAAAGTAATTCCTCGTGGAGAGTGTCTTCAACCTTAAGATTATGATGCTCCATGCTTCCCGTTGTAATGCCATGCCGGTCTAAAATATTCAGAACAGTCTGAAGCCGGTGGTCTCCGGCATGCTTATACACCAGCTTCTCCTGCAGCTCATCGTAGGTATAGCTGTTTATCTGTTGCCCCAGGGCTTTGATGAGATCATAGGTTTTTTTTATAAATGAGGCGTCGGGATTACGCCAGTGCAGGAAGTCCATCTGCACTGCCAGGTCATTCTCATCGTAGATGAGCAGGCATTGCGAAGCGTCGCCGTCCCTGCCGGCCCGGCCGATTTCCTGGTAATATGATTCGACGGAATCGGGGATTTCGGCATGGATGATCATGCGAATGTCAGGTTTGTCTATGCCCATGCCAAAGGCGTTCGTTGCCAGCATGATCTCCTTTTCCGAGGCGAGGAACCGTTGCTGAACAGCCTTCCTCTTTTCGGCGGAGAGTCTGCCGTGATAGACCAGGTACGGAATTTTCTTCATATCAAGCCATTCGCCGAAGGCTTCTATGCTCTTAATGAGATTGAAATAAATAATCCCCGGACCGCGGTTTTCCCTGATCCGTTCATAAATAATATCATACTTTTCATTATTATCAATGACGCTGAGCACCTGGAGATTCAGGTTGGGCCGGCACACGCCTTCATTGAACGTCATGACCAGGGAGGGGGAAATGCCCGTCTGCGTGATAATATCCTCCTGCACTCTTTTCGTTGCCGTTGCCGTAAATGCCGCAGTGACGGGATTACCCAGTATCTGCCGGTATTCGGCAATCCTGGAATAGTCGGGCCGGAAATCATTTCCCCACTGGCTGACGCAATGAGCCTCATCCAGGGCAAGCAGTGAAATCTTTCGTTCTTTTATCGAATCGAGAAAATCACTTTTTCTGAAGCGCTCGGGAGAAACATAAAGAATTTTATACCGGCCACGGGCAACCTGGCGGTAACGCTCTCGGCGCTCTCGGCCGCTCAGTGATGAATTTATGAAAGCGGCGTCGATTCCCCTGGCCTTCAGCGCATCAACCTGGTCTTTCATGAGGGCAATGAGCGGGGACAGGACAATGGTAAGACCGTCGAGCATCAGGGCGGGAACCTGGTAGCAGAGTGACTTGCCCATGCCTGTGGGCATGATGACCAGGCAATGCTTCCCATCCAGAATGCGGTTGATTATCTCCTCCTGGGAGGCTCGAAAGGCCGTGATCTGAAAGATTTTTTTTATTTCAGACATATCGAAGGTTTTTTCTGTTTTTATATCATTCACCTGTATTTTCCTGATTTTCGTGTATATGCGGTAAAAAAAGCACTGTTAATAAACATACCGTTTAACTTCCACTATTTTATTCTCCATCATGAAAAAAATGCTCGCCAAAAATCAACCGTTAATGCAGTTTGTCTTTCTTCTTACAGTTTTCCGAAAATCAGGTAACCATTAGAAGAAAAACCTATCCGGCCCGCTGCCGTTCATATCCAAAAGAGGACATATATGCAAAAAACCAGAAACATCGCTATCATTGCCCATGTTGATCACGGGAAAACCACCCTCGTCGATGCCATGCTGCGCCAGACCGGCACATTCCGGGAAAACCAGCACATGGAAGAACGGATCATGGACTCAAATGACCTGGAAAAAGAGAGAGGGATCACTATTTTCTCCAAAAATGCCTCCCTCATGTACAAGGACTGTAAGATAAACCTTGTTGATACGCCGGGGCACTCCGATTTCGGCGGTGAAGTTCAGCGGATCATGAAAATGGTAGATTCCGTACTGCTCCTGGTGGATGCCTTCGAAGGCACCATGCCGCAGACGAAATATGTTCTCAAGAAGTCCCTGGAGATGGGACACTGCCCCATCGTGGTAATAAACAAGGTCGACCGCCCCAACAGCAGACCGGTACAGGTCCTTGACATGATTTTCGACCTCTTCGTGCAGCTCAATGCAACGAACAAACAGCTCGATTTTCCTGTCATCTACGCATCGGCAAAACATGCCTATGCCAGATATGAATTGAAGGACACCAATAACGATGTAATTCCTCTCTTTGAAACAATCGTAAATCACGTTCCACAACCCGAAGGAGATGCGTCGCTCCCCTTTCAGTTTCTCACCTCGGCAATCGCCTATGACAACTACCTGGGCCGCCTGGGCACCGGCAGGATCCACAACGGCAGGGTCTGCCGCGGTGATGACATCATGCTCATTAAGCGCGACGGGAAACGCGTCCCTTCCCGTATAGTGAAGATATATGCCTACTCAGGCCTTAAGAAGGTAGAGATACAGGAAGCAGAAGCAGGCGACATTGTTTCCCTGGCAGGGATGGAAAGCATCGACATCGGCGACACCGTTGCTGACCGGCTGAATCCGGAACAGTTATCATCCATCGAAATCGACGAACCCACGATCTCCGTGACTTTTCTGCCCAACAACTCACCCTTCCTGGGGCGGGAAGGAAAATATGTTACGTCCACGGCTGTATGGACACGTCTTGAGAAAGAACGTCAGAGCAATGTGAGCATGATCATTGAAAAAAACGGCAACGCCGAAACCTTCACTGTCAAAGGACGGGGCGAACTGCAACTTGCCATTCTCATTGAAAACATGCGCCGCGAAGGGTTCGAATTCCAGGTTTCACGGCCCGAGGTCATATACCGTGAATTGAATGGTGTCACCTATGAGCCCATGGAACTGGCAGTCATTGATGTGGCTGATGAGTTTGTCGGAGTGGTCATAGAAATGCTTGGCATCCGCAAAGGTGAAATGACCAATATGGTTCAGGGCAGCGACGGTTATTCGCGCCTTGAATTCAAAGTCCCGTCGCGCGGACTCATCGGGTTCAGGAATGAATTTCTCACGGAAACCCGGGGTACGGGAATAATGCATCACAGTTTTCTGGAATATGATGTTTACAAGGGTGATATCCCCTCACGTAACCGGGGGGCCCTGGTACAGATGGAAAACGGTACGGCCGTGGCTTACGCCCTGGACAACCTCCAGGAACGCGGCGAGCTCTTCATTTATCCCGGTACAGAGGTTTATGTCGGGATGATCGTGGGCGCCAACAGCAGGGAAAGCGACATGGACGTAAATGCCTGCAAAACGAAGAAACTCACCAACATCAGGGCATCGGGCACCGATGACGCCATTAAGCTGACGCCTCCCCGGACTTTCAGCCTTGAGCAGGCCCTGGAATTTATCGACGATGACGAGCTCCTGGAGATCACGCCAAAAAACATCCGCATGAGAAAAAAAATCCTCGGCAAAATAGACCGCAAGAGAGCGGCCCGGGTCTGAGTCTTTTTCCCGGGCCCGTACCGGCTGTATCTATAAACTTTTACTGACACCTGCGGCAGCTTTCGAAGATGCCCCGACTATTTCCCGTGAATTGTAAAAATATATTGCAATGCCAGTTCATCTGCCATATAATGAAAATCGATAACCGGGAAATTGACACCTCGGATCCATCTTTGGGCGAACGGGATACTAATAGTGTTACTCACAAGACTGATCACGATACTTTTTATAACCGCCGTTGCTGTCACCGCCGCACCCGCTGAAAAATCAGTACTGAACCTGGAAGACGGTTTCACCGACACTTACACCGGCACCTGGTCGGAAATACTTTTCGATATATCGGGCAGCATGACTATTGAAAACGCGATGAAATCAGCAAACTGGCGATCCCATGACAAAGACGTCGTATCCCTTAGTTTTTTGAAATACCCGGTATGGATACGATTTACCTTTCGGGATTCGCGGAATACCCTGTCGCCCCTTTTACTTCATCTCCAAAACCCCCTGCTTAACAGTATAGACCTTTATCTCATCAAAGCGGGACGAATCACGGGACATGTCCATACCGGTGACGCTGAGCCGTATGGCAGCCGGCCAGTCGAAAGCAATGACTTTATTTTTCATCTTGAGCAGGAGAAGCAGCCAGTCACCTGTGTTCTTCGCATCGAGTCCACCAGCGCCATGAAAATACCCCTGGAAATAATGACGTTCCCTGCCTATATTCGCCAGAGCAATGGGGAACTGATGATTCTCTGGGCACTGTATGGAATTCTCATTATGCTGGTCCTGCATAATCTCTTTTTATTCCTGTCTGAAAGGGACCGGGTATACGGACTGTTAGCCTCTTTTTTGATCTTCTGGCTGATGTATGAATTGGCTCATCTCGGCTATGGCTACCAGTATCTGTGGTCCGATTCAATATGGTTCCAGGAACACGCTGTTCCCTTTTCCATTTCAGGGGCCCTGACCTTTATCGGTCTCTACTTCACGGCTCATCTCAGGACGAAAGAATCGTTCCCTGTCTTCCATAAACTGATAAGGGCTCTGGTGATCATTCCGGGAGCAGTCATGCTTCCCGTTTCAATTATCGCTCCCTACCAGGTTGCCATAAAAATCGTACTCGTGCTGGGTCTCATTGCCTCTCCCCTGCTCATGCTTCTTCCCGTGGCCGGTGCCTTCAGAAGAAACCGGCAGGCTTACTTCATCCTTGCCGGATTCACGGCCCAACTGATCGGACAGATGATGTCCAACCTTCTCGCATGGGGTATTATTCCCTTTAATCTTTTTACCAGCCATACCGTACATGTCTCCGGGACCCTGCTCATGATCCTTGTTTCACTGGGTCTCATGGACAAGCTGAATATAATGAGAAAAAGCCTTGAAGTATCAGAGTTGAATATGAAAGAAAAAAACCTGGAGCTGGAAGCAACGAACGAAGAAATGCACGCCACACTGGAAGAACTTGAGGCGGCAAATGAGGAGTTTGAAGCGCAAAATGAGGAACTTATAGCCTCGCAGATACTGCTGGAACAAAACGAAAAACAGATTCGGATAATTGTTGAGAACCTTCCGCTGCCCCTGATCGTTGAAAATGACGGCACTATCAGCTATATAAACGGGGCCTTCCGCCGGGCCTATTTCAACGATATCGATTCCGTAACGGACTCGGATAAACTTATAAAAAAACTTCTCCCCGATGGCGAGGTTCGCCGTAAAGCCATGGAAGAGATTCTCCTCCAGTCCGCTGATCTGAATGACGGTGAAATGATATACCTTGGGCACTTCAGACTCTCGACAGGTTATGGAAACACACGTGAGACTGAAATCTATATTACCAAGGCTCTTCCCCTGCGTCTCTTCATTCTCATTGATATAACAGAACAGATGAGGACAAGGGACCTTATCCTGCAAACGGAAAAAATGATGACCATCGGGGGTCTTTCTGCAGGCATGGCCCATGAAATCAACAATCCCCTTTCCATCATTGTTCAGGGCGTCCAGTCAATACGACGGCGCCTTGATCCGGCCCGAGAGGAAAACAATGAAGCGGCAGCTGAATTGGGTGTCGATCTTAAATCGGCACATGAATATTTTAAATCACGGCATATTGACCAGTATATGGACGGCATTGAGGAGGCAGGACACAGAGCTGCGGCTATCGTCGTTAATATGCTTAATTTTTCCAGAAAAAGCTCCATTGAAAAGAAAGAATATAACATCCACTCCATCATCGATGAAACACTTGATCTCGCGTCAAAGGATTACAATCTGAAAAAGGGATACGATTTCCGGAAGATTCAAATCATCCGGAAATTCGATGCCTCACTTCCCCGGGTCAATTGCGTTTTAAATGAAATACAACAGGTTATACTCAACATCATCAAAAACGCGTCACAGGCCATGAGCACCTGCAAGGATGAGGACTCCCGACCACAGCTTACCATTAAAACCGCCATGGACAATGCGATGATTGCCATATCCATCCGTGATAATGGACCGGGTATCCCTGCGGAATATATCAACAGCATCTTCGATCCTTTTTTCACCACAAAAATCCCCGGGTCCGGGACGGGACTTGGCCTGTATGTGTCACGATACATCATCAACGACAGGCACAGCGGTCAGATAAGCGCCCGCAACCTTCCTGACGGTGGAACGGAATTTCTTATTTTACTTCCTGTTGTACAATCAGAGATTATATAAAAGAACGAGGCGGATATCCATGCGGGGAAAAAAATAAGAGGAGGTATCGAACCTCCTCTTGTGTTTACTCTTTCGCGTGTACGCCTTTTTCGGCGTTTCCCGCTTCGGCGCCGGTGTGTTGAGCCGAAGCCCGGAATGAATCATTTTAAGAATTTCTTTTCTGCCGTCATTTTTCTTCATGGCAGCACCTCCTGATTGATGATTGGGCATATCCATATGCCGCAGGGCTGTCAAGACAAATTCATTTACCAGTATTGGTATTCATTCCGGGAATGTTGTTACGAAAAACAGGGACTATATATCTATTTCCAGCCCCTCATAGGCAATATCAACCTTGAGTTTTCCGGTCTTTTTCGCGTTCATTTTCTGATAGATGCGCGCGTTGGCCAGGACATTATCGAGCTTTTCGTCACTGTAATTGGGGTCATGATGGAAGAGGACCAGGTGCTTGATATTGAAGCCACCGGCAATATCAATAGCGATGGAAGCTGAGGAATGTCCCCAGTCGAGCTTGTTTATCGATTCCTCGAAGGTGTACTGGGTATCGAAGAGAGCCAGGTCGGCATCGTGGAACAGTTCAGTATACTGGTTGATGGTATCGATCTCATCTATATTGAATTCACAGTCGCTGGTATAGACGAATACGCTGCCGTTATGCTCAATCCGGTATCCGTAGGAACCTCCCGGATGAGGCATGCGTTTTGTGAAAACGCGGATATCGTTAAGGTAAAACTCCTCATCCTCGGCGACCCGGAAAAATTCCTTTGTAGCGGGCATATATTCCAGCGAAATGGGAAAATGATCGGGCGAATGCTGATATTCCAGCCGCTTTTTCAGGTCTTCAAAGGGCGAATAGAAATTGAACCGGTTGCCTTCGAAATAAAAGGGAGCAAAAAAAGGAATACCCTGGATATGGTCCCAGTGCGTGTGAGTGAGAAACACACTGGCAACACCCTTTCCCTTTGAAAAGGGTCCTTTCAGCATCTCCTTACCGAGATTTATTATTCCGGAACCGCAGTCTATCATGATGATGTCGCCATCATCGGTGGTGACCTGTACTGCCGTCGTGTTGCCGCCATAGGTTCCCTTCACGGAAAAAGGGAGTGTCTCGATGAATGTATTTATGGCCTCATCGGACGTCACATCTCCGGGAGTAGCCAGCTTGAGCGCCCTGCGTACCTTGTTTTCAATGAGCTCACCGTTCAGCGGCGTAGGGATGGATCCCCTGACCCCCCAGAGTTTTATCTTCATATCGGTATTCCCGGCGTGTATTTTACAAAAAACATATCTATTATGGTTATCGGACATAAATATACAGGAGCATAGATAAAATCGTAAAGTAATTTTTACCTGTTCCTGTTACTTTATGCGTAAACTCTTTTTTTTCGTTGTTTTTACCGCCCGGTCTGATATTATTTCGGAACGGACAGAGAATCAGCCGTATTTCCCGGCACGGCTGCAATCATTGCTGAGAGAGGAATTATTATGACCGGTATGGAATCTTACACGTATCTCGGGAACAATCAACGGCCTGGCGCACGGGCATATTTTATCAATGACGGCATGGTTCGCCTCTGTACCGATACAAAAGGCGATTTCAGAGAAGCCCCTTTCGTCAGGGATGTATTGCTCCCCCATGAAATGCAGCCCGGCACTCCCGCTTCCATTGACGAAAGCGGTTCCACATCTTCAACTTCCCATAACGGGCTCTCGCTATCCCTGGACACTGCTGAAAATATCCTGACTATCCTTCACGACGGGACTGACATCATACAACAGCACATACATGAAAAAAATCCCCTTCTTTTTGACATAACAGCAGGCCCCGGTGAGGGATTTTACGGGTTCGGTGAATGGTTCAACGCATTCCGGCGAACGGACGGTTCACTTTCCCTGTACAACCACGAAGCCCCGGCCTTTACCCAGCATAAACGGACCTATTCAGCCTTCCCCTGCTTTCTCAGCGACAGAGGATACATGATACTGATATTAAATGCCCACCGGGGTATGACCCGGATCAACAAGCCCCGGGGCAGACTCACCGTCAGGTTCTCCGGCGGGTCACTGGACTATGTTTTCATCTATGGTCCCTCCTTCAGAACGATCCTGGAGCGCTACACATCCCTCACGGGAAGGCCGCCCCTGGTTCCTCTCTGGGCCTTCGGACTCTGGAACACGGCATATCCCGTGGAAAACCAGGGAGAGACCCTGGCGCGGATAGAACAGCACCGGGTAAAAAATATACCCCTCGACGCCGTCATTTTCGACTACCACTGGGAACAGGGATTTCACACCTTTACCTGGAGGAAAAAGCTTTTCCCTGACCATAAGGCCATGCTTGCAAGGATGAAGGACCTGGGGGTCAGAGCTGGTCTCATATATACGCCCTACATCAATAAAAAGGCCCTGAGCCTGTATAAGCTGCTGGTTCGCCTCTATGTGAAAAATGCTCCCCGGGGTGTTCCCTTTCTTTCCAGCGATGACGCCGAAGATATCTACCGGGAAGCGGACAAAAAGGGATATTTCGCCCATAAAAAGGTTACGTGGTGGCTGGGACAGGGCGGGGCTCCCGACTTTACCGATCCCGAAGCGGTTAACTGGTGGTTCGATCGCCAGAAACCTCTCCTGGACGACGGTGTGTATTTTTTTAAAAATGACGGCGGCGAATACCTGCCGGAAACGGCTGTTTCATCTACAGGTCTTGTAAAGAGTGAGTTTCATAACATGTACAGTTTTTATTACACCAGGGCCGTGTTTGAAAAATCACAGGAATATCACCGCGGGGACAGAGCCCTGGTCTTCTCCCGCACCAACTGGGCCGGGACCCAGCGCTTCCCCGGCATCTTTCTCGGGGACCAGACACCGGAATTCAAACATATTGCCGCCACCATGCGCTGCGGCCTCAACATGAGCCTTCTGGGCTACGCCTATTGGGGCGCCGATGTGCTGGGCCTCTACCGGAAACCGTCGGCCCTTCTCCATAAGCGCTACACGCAATGGGCCATATTCAGTCCCCTGGCCCGGTATTTCTCTTCTCCTTTTGACGAGGATAGAAATCCCTGGGGCATCGACGCATCGTGCGAGGAAAATTTCCGGCGCCATGCGGACCTGCGCTACCGGCTCCTTCCCTACTACTACCGCCTGGCCCATGAGGCCTCCATCACGGGCATTCCCATTATCCGCCCGCTGTGCCTGGAATTCCAGGAAGACCGTGAAACCCTGGCCATCGCAGACCAGGCTATGATCGGAGACTCTCTCATGCTCTGTCCCCTTATATCTGAAAAATCAAACACGCGAGATATATATTTCCCCAGCGGACAGTGGTACGATATCTGGGACGGCACCTGCTACAGCGGCCCGTCCCGGGTGAGCATATCCATTCCCGGGGACAGAGCCCCGCTCTTTGTCCTGGGAGGAAAGCCGGTCATCATGGGCCCAACCATGCCCTTCATAGCCGATGATCACCGGTTTTCCGATATAGAGGTGCGCATATATCCGCCTTTCAACGGCGCCTCCTTTCTCTACGAAGACGATGGCCGCACCAGGGAATATGAAAAAGGACGGTATGCCATACAGCATGTTGTATTCCGGGAGAACGAACATGAAATACGCATTCTCATTCCCCCCGTGGAAGGTTCCTTTGATAATCAGCCGGTACACCGGAGCATTACATTCACCATGCACATGATGGTCGAACCGATGCAGATCTCCTCGGCTGGGGACAGCATGCCTCATGTATATGACAGGAATACCGGTATTTTGAGCATGAGTCTCAATAGTGCAGTGAAGGACGAGACAGAAATAATTATTATGCTGAAAAACAAGTGATTAGCGGTTAATTAAAAAGGGGGTAATCTTTTGGATTACCCCCTTTTTCTCAACATTTGCAGCAAGGAGATTTTATGTTAAACTTTTCTGCGGGTATGCCCGTTAAATCCATGAAAGACTTTCAAAATAATCACCGATCTGTGACTCGCTGACGTTCGTTTTCAGGGAGCATTCATTGTCTAAACACATCGAATATATTTTCATAACTGCACCTCTTTTTCTGTTATTTTATATTTTTAGTATAATCTATAATTCTTAATTTGTCAATATGTTTATCATTTTTTTTAAATTTTAATTCGCTATAGTATAAATTAATTTAAATTAAAAAAGTTATTATCCTTACGTCTACAAGCATAGCGGCAATTTATCCACAAAGGGCGGATTCATTAATTTATAATCAGCCCCCTTGTGGATATTATGCGTATTTAGAACGTACCCTTGCCTGCATTAATATTGGAGAAAGAACCGGATTTTTCTGAAACTGATCTTCCAAGCTCATTAAATCCCAGAATATCAGCATAATCAGCGGCATTTTCATAGGTTAATATACTACCGCTGGAATTAAATATTATGATAGCCATCTGTCCTGCCGGAACGGAAATATTGTCAAAGGACCTAGTGCCCGTACTGTAGACTATCTGGACATTGCATCTGAAAGGATTCGTCTCAAAGGCAATCCATACGAACTCTTCATAGAAAAGGCTGTTGAGCCCGAATAGTTCCCCTAATACTTCGGCCGATTCACCGGTATCTATATTGGTAATATTAAATTCCGTAATGTCATCTGAACTATCGTCATTCCCCAGGAATATAAAAGAGTAACTCATATATGCCGGAGCATCATCACTTTCCGAAAGAAAGCAACCTGTATTGCTGAAAAAAGAAAAGGCAACGAGAATCAAGGCAATCATTGTGTTTTTTAAAATTTTCGGCATAAATATCTCCCATAACAATATAATCTCATTAGTGTTTTAATCATCACAATAACTCGTTTATAATGTCAAGCATGTTTGCAGATAAAAAGGAATTTGTAGAAAGCCAGTTCAAACATACAATCGAGAGAGTGCTATACCATTTTCATATGAATTACAGCATGCTGGAAATCAATCCCATACCGCTGAAGAAGAACAGCACGGAACCGAAAAAGATAAATATTCCCATGAGTATAATAGGGAACAGAAAAATAAGCAGTGCCTTGCCGAAATCCGCGGCATGCATTTCCGAGAGGGCCTGGATGGTGATAAAGGCGGACCATATGAAAAGTCCCAGGGAAAAAAGCACATAGAAAAATCCCGGGGCAAAATTGATAACTTTGAAAATGTACACCAGGGGAAGGAGAAATACCTTGGGAAAAACAGCATAATTTATTACGATGATCAGCTCCCGCACATTCCCCTTCATTCCCATGAACTGTATTACCAAATCCATGAGGGCAGCAGTGATGATGATTAAAAAAACCAGCACCATGGAATGGAGAATCCATCCGTATGATATTTTATAGAAGAAAAATGTCGTGGGACGGCCCAGGAGAGAACTGGAGAGCAGTTCCGTGACAGCCACTATGACCGGAACGGTGAAGCTCAATGCCATAGCCCGGGGATCATTGCTCTTTATCTGCCGATACAGAGCCCGCGGGTCAATAATGGTGAACAGAAAATAATCGGCCCACCGCAGGGAGCGCAGGGTTGCAATAATCATGGCAGGTACCTGTATTCAAACTTATACAGATTATTATAGTCCATCCCTTCCTTGAGAATGGTCTGGCCGCGGAACATACCCTCCATATTCATGAGAAGCTGCTGAAAGGGATGTGTGACATCATCATACACCGGAGCGTCTTCCGAAAGTCCGGCCAGTTCCCTGGCCTTGTTCACGGCGTCTTCGAAATCGCCGATCCCGTCGATGAGCTTATATTTCAGTGCTGTCTCGCCGTTCATGACACGACCGTCGGCTATGGGTTCAATGTCGGAGATATTTATATTTCGTCCCAGGGCTATATCCTTGAGAAACTTCCGGTATGATGAATCGATCATCTCCTGGATCATGACCCTCTCTTCAGGCGCCAGGTCCCGGTGCGTGGACAGGATATCCTTGAACCTGCCGCTCTTGATCACGTTCATCTGTATTCCCAGCTTTTCAAAAAGATGCTTCAGGTTCGGTGAATAGGCAATGACGCCGATGGAGCCCGTGATGGTTCCATAGTTGGCCATAATATGATTACAGGCCGAGGCCACATAGTATCCTCCTGAAGCGGCCACATCAGCCATGGAAACTACCAGGGGGATATTCTTTTTCCTGAGCCGCCAGATTTTCTGGTATATTTCCTGGGATGCGGCCACGGTCCCGCCCGGCGAATTGATCCGTATGACTACTGCCTTGATGCTGCTGTTTTTTTCGAGATCATCAAGGCGCTGGATAATAGCCTCGGCGCCCGATTTCAGACCCAGGGCGCTGGTTCCCGAAGACATCTCAATGGGCCCCTCGATCCGCACAAGCCCGATTCCCGGTCCGAACTTGGGAGCGGCCAGGGCGAATTGCGTATCCTGTGTTTTCTGAATCCGGAGACTGATATCAACGATGGCAATCACCGATGAGAGAACCAGGAGGGCGAGGATCGATATGAGAATTTTTCTATTTCTGTCCATTATTATATCCTGAAATATTTATATGGCTAGTATCGGCGGAGTTGCGGCTATTCATGATCATGCGGTTAACGTATAATATAAGCCGCGGAGGATTAATATCGATCAGTCCCCACACAGACACAGCGGAAGACCCTGTTTTTCGGGGACTCGCAGGAACCATATTCGTATTTAAATCCTTCCCTTTCCCAGCTGCCTTTCTTGACCTTACTCTTCATATCATCGTTAACGCCCTGACAATCGCAGTAGCTGGCCCGGTATAGTTCCTTGCGGCTCACAATGGATTTGGCCGTTATTTCAGCCAGGACCATGCCCTCCTCGCAGATATAGACATCGACGACCTGGTAACTGCTGTATACCACGCCGCCCATGAATGCAAAAAGGAGAATTGACGCAACAATAGTTTTTTTCATGGCCAAACCCCGCTGATTATAATGAATACAATGCTATATCTTTTTTTTATATTATCAAGCTAAAAAAGGGGATCATAAGCCGAATTCTGTTTAAGCTGCCATCTATCTTGGATGCATGTTGCCATACACCTCCTTGCGACCTACCCACAGCCTTGGACGGGCAGTCCTTGAGCGGCTGTCTACTTGGTCTTGCACCGGGTGGGGTTTACACTGCCACCTGCATTACTGCCGGCGCGGTGAGCTCTTACCTCACCATTTCACCCTTACCCCTGTTTTCACAGGGGCGGTATATTTTCTGTTGCACTTTCCGTCGCCTCACGACGCCCGGGCGTTACCCGGCACCCTGCCCTTCGGTGTTCGGACTTTCCTCACCGCCCGCTTTGCAGCGGACCAGCGCGACCGCCTGTTCCCCTTTTTTAGCTATGATTTGAAAGACCATTAATATTAATATAAGGAAACTTTAAAAACATCAGTGGAAGTTTCCCTGTGGGCAATTGTAATATACAAACTCCTTTTATTATTTGCCCATATTACAATTTATATATCCTTCTAACCAGTGTCCAGTAAAAAACGAAGACAATATCATGCTCTGACCCCCATGATCATCGTAAAAATACGGGTTTTACCTGATAATCATTGACAAAGCTTTTAAAAATTAAAGTAATGTACCTTTATCCCGGGCTGAGTGGATGTTCAGTCTTAAAATCAGTCCGTTTATCACGATTTTTGAGACTATTTACCGGATACATGCCTATATTTAATACTGGATAGCAGACAAAAGGAGTACTATGCATACTGTTAACGACACTGATGAATTGATCATAGCAGGGAAAAAGTTCAGCTCCAGGCTCTTTATCGGCACCGGTAAATTTTCTTCACACGCAATCATGAAACAGGCCATTGAGGCTTCCGGTTCCGAAATGGTTACCGTGGCTCTCCGGCGGGTCGACCTGGACAACCCCGATGATGATATGCTTAAAACCGTCATGTCCGCTGAATCCATTCATCTGCTTCCCAATACATCGGGCGCCCGTGATGCCGAAGAGGCCGTACGCCTCGCCAGGCTCGCTCGGTCCATGGGCTGCGGAAACTGGCTGAAACTGGAAGTTACGCCCGATCCCCGGTACCTGCTCCCTGACCCCATTGAAACACTGAAAGCGGCCGAGATCCTGGTTAAAGAAGGATTTATCGTGCTCCCCTATATCAATGCCGATCCCATCCTGGCCAAACACCTGGAAGAAGCGGGTACCGCCACGGTAATGCCCCTGGGGGCACCCATCGGGTCCAACAAGGGTCTCAGAACCGAGGATAATGTGCGGATAATAATTGAAATGTCTAAAGTTCCCGTAGTGGTCGATGCCGGTCTGGGCTCGCCCTCCCATGCCGCCCTGGCCATGGAAATGGGAGCCCACGCCGTTCTGGTCAACACGGCCATTGCCGTGGCCGGTGATCCGGTTCTCATGGCACGGGCCTTCAGAAAAGGCGTCGAGGCCGGACGGGAGGCCTTCCTGTCCCGCACTGCCGCGACCAGAGACACGGCCGAGGCGTCAAGTCCCCTCACAGGGTTTCTCCGGTAGCCGCCATGTTCACGAAAATATTCGACAGGTACGCTCCGGACCAGGTGAAAGAAAGGATATACAATGCCGGCACCGGCGATATGAAGAATATCCTGGAACGGGAGCATCTTTACGACGAGGATATTTTTACGCTCCTTTCGCCCGCGGCCGATTCCTATCTCGAGGAAATGGCGGGACTCGCATCACGCATTACCAGGATGCGTTTCGGCAATATCATCCAGCTCTATACACCGCTGTACATCTCCAACGAATGCGTCAATTCATGCCTGTACTGCGGATTCAATAAAAACAACACCATCCGCAGGGTAACGCTTACCATGGACCAGATCGAGCATGAGGCCGATATCATCTATAAAAGAGGCTTCAGGCATGTACTGCTCCTCACAGGGGAACATAAAGCGCGGGTTCCCGTATCCATGCTGGCCGAAGTGGCGAAAAGAATCCATTCCCGGTTTGCTTCAGTGTCCATCGAGGTCTATCCCATGGAGACCGATGAATACACCCAAATGGCGGCCTCGGGCATTGACGGCCTCACGCTGTACCAGGAAACCTATGACAAGGCTATTTACAGCCATGTCCATCCCGCCGGCAGAAAACGTGATTTTTATTTCCGCCTCGAGGGTCCTGACCGGGGAGGCCTGGCGGGTCTGCGTAAAATCGGCATCGGCGCGCTGCTGGGCCTGTCGGACTGGCGTGTCGAGGGATTTTACACGGCATTGCATGCCCTGCACCTGACCAGAACCTACTGGAAAACACAGATCCAGGTCTCATTCCCGCGCCTCCGCGAAGCGCCGGGAGGGTTCAACCCCTTCACGCAGGTCCTGGACCGCGACCTGGTGCATCTCATTTGCGCCTTCAGAATGCTCCTTCCCGATGCAGGCCTGGTCCTGTCCACAAGGGAACCGGCGAACCTGAGAGACAACCTGTTCCCACTGGGAATAACCATGATGAGCGCCGGTTCCTCCACGGAGCCAGGCGGTTACTCAGGACTCGATGTGGCCGATTACCAGTTCCATGTTGAAGACGGCCGTTCTCCCGAAGAGATGGCCCGGGTCATCCAATCCCGCGGTTTTGAACCGGTATGGAAGGACTGGGACCGCGACATCCTTGGCCACTGATAGTTATAATTTGCTGATTTTTGACGTCCTTTGGGAAATATTCTTCTTGTCTGAAAGGCGATATCGATTTAGCATGACACATGTCAGCATGAAAGTCATTTCATGGTAATGTGTTTGCATATAATGGATATGTTAGCCGCACCTGTTCGCTGAAATGAATAGTAATAAAATGATATAAGGAAGGTTATGCCCATGCTTTTAACCGCAACCATACTGGGTGGACTTGGACTTTTTCTTTACGGAATGAAAGTAATGAGCGAATCCCTCCAGAACGCCACTGGAGAGGGGTTGAAAAATGTATTATGGAAGGTCACCAATAACCGGGTCAAAGGTGTCCTTACCGGCTTCGGGATCACTTCCATTATCCAGTCCTCGAGCGCCACAACGGTCATGCTGGTAAGTTTTGTAAGCGCCGGCCTCATCAACCTGGAACAGTCCATCGGCATCATCCTGGGGGCAAATATCGGCACCACGGTAACGGGATGGATCGTAGCTATCATCGGATTTAAATTCAAGATAACCACCCTGGCCCTGCCCTCTATCGCCATTGGCTTTTTCCTTCGGTTCATGAACAGGGAAAAAGTGACCTACTGGGGTGAGGTCCTCCTGGGCTTCGGCATGCTCTTCCTTGGTCTTTCCTTCATGAGTGATTCAGTCAAGGACCTTCGGGGTTCCGAATCAATCATGAACTTTATGGCGACATATAAAGCCGATGATCTTTTCAGTACCTTCATGGCTATTATGGTCGGTACAGTCATCACCATGATAGTGCAATCATCGAGCGCCACCATGGCCATGACCATGACCCTGGCTGTAAACGGTTTAATCGACTTCCCTACATCATGCGCCCTGATCCTTGGTGAGAACATCGGTACCACCATTACGGCATATATCGCCTCCATAGGTTCGTCGATCTCGGCAAAAAGGGCGGCCCGCGTCCACATGCTCTTCAATGTCTTAGGCGTCACCTGGATGATCTTTCTTTTCAAACCGGTTATCATTCCCTTCATCGACTGGATTGTTCCCGGTGATCCCTTTTCCATTGACCAGCTTGTCCGGGAGCGGGTTATCGCCGACCACATGGCGGCTTTTCACACCACTTTCAACATAGCGAACACCCTCCTTTTTCTGCCCTTCACGGGCTTTCTTGCAGCTATTGCGACCAGACTGGTTCCTTCAAAAAAAGGAAAACCCGAAGAGGAGGAATTCCACCTGAAATTCATTTCCACTTCACTCCTTTCCACTCCCGCCATGAACCTTAACCAGGCTCGTTTGGAAACGAAACGCATGATGGATATCGTCACCCAGATGTTCAAGATGGTCATGGATATATTCGATAACCCCACGACAAAACTGGGGCCAAATGTGGAGAAGATAGAAACCCTGGAAAACCACACAGACCTTTTAGAGAAAGAAATATCGACCTTCCTGGTGAGAATTTCCCAGGGCACCATATCCCAGGAGCAGAGCCATGAGATAAGCTGCATGCTCCAGCGGGTGAACGAGCTGGAACGCATCGGCGACCACTGTGTGTCCCTGCTGAGACTTCTGCGCAGAAAATATGAAAATAAAATTGACTTTACCGAATCAGCCACGCGCCAGGTACACGAGATATCAGGTAAAGTTATGGAGTTCCTGAGCCTCATCAGCCAACATTTCAACTCGTCGGCCAATATCATGACCAAGGCCAACGTCATTGAAAACAGGATCAATGAACTGCGGCGTGAAATGCGCCAGGACCATGTACAGCGCCTCAGCGAAAATCTCTGCGATGTGGATTCGGGGCTCATCTTCATCGATATGCTCACCAGCTTTGAGAAGATAGGAGACCATTCCTACAACATCGCCGAGGGTATTTCCGGCCTGCGGTATTTTTAAGATGAGAGGCCGGCTTTATGAGTGATTCCCGTGAGACACTGGTTTATTATCAAGACGCCGGTATTCAAGATGAATCAATATCTGAAAAAGAAAAACAGGTTCTTGATTTCATTAATCAGAAAATAGCGGCAGGCAATTCCCTTGAGGAAATTCTGCATTTTTATTTTCACCAGATGCAGCACCTTGTTCCGGCGGACCGCATCGGCATCGCCTTTTTTGAGGAAAACGGCAGCCGCATGGTTCTCTACCATGTGATTACCGGTTATTCCCCGGTATACCTGGACAGCGGCTATACCGCCGACTCGCGGGGCAGCTCACTGGAACAGGTATTCTCATCGGAAACTCCCCGGATCATCAACGACCTTGAGGCCTATTACCAAGAACATCCCCTGAGCGAATCCACGCAACTGCTGCTGAAAGAAAACATCATGTCCAGCATGACATGCCCGCTCAAGGTAGAGAAAAGGCCCGTGGGGCTCCTCTTCTTCAGTTCAAAAAACAAATCTGCCTATTCAAGCCATGATATCATGCTCCACCTGGCCGTATCGGAACGACTCAGCCAGGCCGTAGAAAAGGCCTGGACGATAAACAGGATGGCCCAGTCCATGAGTTCCTATATGGAGATGCTGGGTTTCGTGAGCCATGAACTGAAAAGCCCCCTGGATTCCATAATCACCCTGGGCACCACCATGGTCCAGGGATACATGGGAGAGCTCAGCGAAAAGCACCGTGACTATATCGACAGAATGGTAAAAAAAGCGCAATATCTCCGCGACATGGCTGCTGAATATCTCACCCTTTCCCGCTTTGAAAGCTCCGTCATGGAACTGAAGAAGGAAAAAACCGATTTCAGCGCGGATATATTGCGGGAATCCCTGGAAATCATACAGCCCCAGCTTGAAGAAAAAAAAATATCACTTACCGTAACTGCCGATCCCGGGATGCCCGTGATTGCCTGCGACCGCATGCTCATGAAAATCGTTGTAAACAACCTCCTGAGCAATGCCGTGAAATACAGCAATACCGGCGGAAGCGTGGATATAACCTGCCGCGCGGCAGAGAATACTTTTACGTTTACCGTTCGAAATACAGGCCCGGGCTTTTCACCGGAACAGAAATACCGCCTGTTTAAAAAGTTTTCGCGCCTGGAAAGCAAAGAGCTCATGAAACGAAAGGGCTCGGGTATCGGTCTCTACACGAGCTGGAAGATCATTCAGTTTCATAACGGCCGTATCCGGGCCGATTCGGAAGAAGGCCTATGGGCGGAATTTTCATTTGAAATCCCCGTATTGTAAAACAAAAAAAATCCGCGTTATTACGCGGATTAAATTTGTTGTTAATGGCATCTTAGCAGATGTTGTAATAAGAATTTTACAAATAAACAAAAAGAGACCGTTACGCTATATGTGCATGTATCTTTCTGACCAGGTCGTCAATATCGACGGGTTTGGTCAGGAAATCATTGACTTCCGGTAAAAAGCTCTCGCTTTCATTCAAGGAAAAACGCGAGTTGGTCACCTGGTTTATGGCCGTAAGCATGATGATGGGAACTTTTTGTACATCCCTGTACCGCGAATTTTCCCGGGCACTCCGTATCTGGTAAGCCACCTCGAAACCGGCCGTATCGGTTTCCATCATTATATCCAGAATGATCAGGTCAGGTTTTTCCAGGAGGAGTTTTTTCAATCCCTCCGTACCGCTGTATGCCTCCACCACGTCAAATCCGTTATGCTTCAGCACCGCTGTTATAGTCTGAACCAGGTCCTTATCATCATCCACTATCAAGATTTTTTTACTCATGACATATCTCCACAGAAAATTTATATGGTACAAAGGACTATCGTTCTAATCCTCCAGCAGCCGGTATATGACATTCCTCTCTTCCCATGCTTTCCCCTGTTCATACATGTCGATGGGGAATTCCATCTGCTTCATCTCAACTGGAGCAGCTTTTTTATCAACGAGGCCCAGGGCAAGGGCGACACCGTAGATGATGGCTTCAGGCCTGGGCGGACATCCGGGTATATAGTAATTGACCGGTATGGCCTTAAAGGCGCCGCCGGTAACATTATATGTGTCGAACCAGCATCCTCCGCCCGTGGCGCATGATCCGATACCGAATACCAGTTTCGGCGACGGCAGTGCTTCAAAGGCCTTCTTCACCAGGGGAAAAGTCGGCCTCGTAACGGCGCCGGACACCAGCATCACGTCGGCGTGCCGCGGTGAAGCCACCAGTTTTATTCCAAATCGCTCCACATCATAATAGGGAGTCAGTACATTCAGAATTTCTATATCGCATCCGTTGCACGCCCCTGTATTGCAGTGATACAGCCAGAGTGATTTCGGAAAAGATTTTTTAGCCAGTTTAGATAACATTCTCACCACCTCATTTCACGGGTCTTTGATAATTCTTTGTCGCTTCGAAAAGCTCCCGGTCGAACTGATCGGTAGTTTTTCTTATCAGGGCGCGCGTCTCAAGCGAATCATACCGGTATCCACGCAGGTCCAGGCGCTCGATGGCGTTGGTATTCTCCATGTCATAGCAACGGCCGCAGCGCTGGCAGGTAAGCATGAAAAGCTCCAGCCTTTCGGTTACATCCTCCCGATCTCCCGTGGCCAGTTCGAATTCCGTCGAAATGGTTATGGCCTTCTCGGGGCATACGTCCGCGCAGCGTCCGCAGTACGTGCATCGTGAACCGTCATAGAGCATGACCCTGATTTCCTGGCAGTAGTCCCGCACCAGTATACAGCGGGCGGAACAGTGATTGGAGCAGGCTCCGCATCCCACGCACTTGTGGTGGTCCCAGTGGGGCTGTCCACGGAAATTTTCCGGAGCCGGGTGCGGTGTAAAAGGATACCCCAGTGTGACGACTCCCGGTTTTAATACCATCAGTACCTGTTTTATTTTACTCGTTAACCACACGGTCTTTCTCCTTATTATTAGATTTTACAATCCATATACTGACAGTCCCACGGCACAGAGCGACAACAGTATGAGAACGGAATAATATCGAACAGCCTGATCGATCCTGAACCGGGGGTTCGTTGAACCGATCAGGGCGATGATCACGAAAACCACGGCTACCCCGACAAGCTGGGTGAGTATATTCAACGCGTATATTCCGGTCTGAAGGAATGGAGCGAATACCGTGACCAGCAGGGACGCGTAGAACATCTGTTTCAGCATCATGTAATACTTGAACATGGCATAGTTGGGGCCGCTGTACTCGATAAAGGGTCCCTCAAGAATCTCTATCTCGGCCTCGGCGATATCAAAGGGCTGACGGCCCACAAAGGCCTGGAGGGCCACAAGGAAAACCAGCAGCATGATAACCACGGAAACGGCATACCCGCTCTGGGCCACACTGAACATGGTGTTTCCGATACCAAGACTTTTCACTTTTACGGCCCCCATGATGAATGTCATGGCCAACACCGGTTCCACCATGATCATGGTGATCATTTCACGGCTGGCTCCGATCTGGGCAAAGGTGTTTTTACTTGCCAGGGCTCCCAGCAGTACGGAAACACCACCCAGCGTGAGCAGGTATATGATGGTGATGACATCGGCATAACCGGTTAAAATATTTTCTTTAAATCCCAGCGGAACAAAGGCTATAACGGCCAGGATTGATGAGAGCGCCATGAGCGGGGCCGCTTTAAAAACCCAGTTTCCCGCCGAATTGATATTCTCTTTCCCTAAAAGCTTCAGCAGGTCGTAATAGGGCTGCACAACGGGCGGCCCCTGGCGGGACTGAACCCTGGCGGTCAGCTTTCTGATAATGCCCTCGAAAAGCGGAGCCAGCGCAAGAAAAACCACTATATTGATCACGATGTACAGGAGTTCCATAATTATCTTCCCCTTTTATAGTTTCTTGACATATTTTCCAGTTCCAGGCGGTTCATAACCTTGATTTTGCCCGACCTGACATTTACAATATTGACCCTGTCCGTGCATGAAAAGCATGGATCTATACTGCCCAGAATAATCGGGAAATCGGCAAACTGATCGTTTGTCAGCATATCCGGAACTCCCTGAAGGTTCGGATAGGTCGGGGCACGCACTCTCCAGCGATCAGGCCTGTTTTCCTCACCGGTGATAACATAATGTACCGATTCACCGCGCGGCGCTTCCACATTGGATATTCCATGCTTCAATGCCGGCAGAGCTTCTTCAACTTCAGTTATCAGTTCCCCCGCGGGCATCTGATCAAATAACTGGCGGATGATTTTTATCGCTTCAAATATCTCCAGAATCCTCACGACTACGGTGCCCCAGACGTCGCAGCTGTCTACAACGGGAACATCAAATTTTACATCGTCATAGGCAGCGTAAGGATGATCCCTTCTCACATCTATATCAACGCCCCGGGCCCTGGCAACGGGACCTACGAGACTCCATTTAACCGCCTGCTCTTTTGTGATGGAACCGACACCCTTGGTTCTCTTATGGATGGCCGTATCCCCTTTTATCGCTTTGAATATTACCATGGTTTCTTCCTCGACTTTTTTAAGCACATCGAGGATCTCTTTCTGGACTTCCGGTGTCAGGTCACGGCGCACACCGCCGATGATTATCATGCCGTATGTCTTGCGGTTACCCGTGATCCGCTCGCAGAGCCACATGATCTGCTCACGCACTCTCCATGACTGCATGAAGACCGTATCGAAACCGATAAGGTGGCCGGCCACACCGAGCCATAACAGGTGTGAATGGAGACGTTCGATCTCCAGCATGGCAGTCCGGATGTATTCAGCCCGGCGTGATATTTTGAGGCCGACGGCTTCCTCAACAGCCTGTGAATAGGCCGTTGCATGGACCGATCCGCAGATACCGCATATTCGTTCCGCTATAAAAGGAATTTCATTATAGCTCACCTGGGTCGTGCAGAGTTTTTCAATACCCCGATGCGTCATGAATCCGCGGTAATCGGCGCCCTTGATCGTTTCGCCATCGACATACACTGCCCAGTGATTCGGTTCGTGCAGTGATGGATGAAAGGGACCGACTGGGATGATGGAACATCCCTCAGGGCATTCATCGAGCTGATATGCCACGTCTTCCGCCGATGGGGGAACCAGGTCATAGGGTACATCCTTTCTGAGAGGATATATGTCGGCAGGCCAGTCGTCGGCCGTAACGAGTTTTTTCGGCTTGGGATGGCCGGTAAACTTCATGCCCAGGAGATCCTGATATTCCCTTTCCGACCATCCGGCGCCGGGAATCTCGGGAGTCACTGAATCGAAAACCGGATCATTTTCAGGCGTAGCCGTTCTCAGGTTAACCATGAGCTTTTCACCGTCATAAGCGAAACAGTGGATCATCCCCAGGGAACCGTCCCTGCTGATATTATCGTAACCCACACCCACCAGGTACCGTGCGCCGTCGCGCCATAGTTCATAGGCGACGTTTTTGAAACCTTCCTTTTTAACATCTATATAGAGGCGATCGGGTTTGGGGGTTTCAAATCCTGTAATCACACCGCCGAATTTGCTTTTAAGGTCTTTTTGTAAAGTTTCTGATTTCATAATCTACCTCATTTCAAATTATCAAGAGCATGGAGACTACTTCTTCACATTGCCCCCGGTCCACCAGAGTAAATTTTTCAGTGCAGCGAACATACTGCTGTCTTTATACCTGTTCAGGTTATTAAGATCCTGATATCCCCCGAGCCAGGTCGCCGCGGTGCGTTCCTGTGAACCGCCCGACTTACTGAACAGCCAGGAAAACAGGAAGGCCACCGCCACTACCAGGAGTATAACAGCGGGCACGGCTGCCGAAGCGGTAATGCCTGCCATATTGCTCACCGAGACACCCATGGATGATTCGAATACATAACCTGAGAGCGTCATGGCTTTGAAGCTTTCGTGAACGATGGAGCCTTCCGAATTTTTGAATATATTTATGAATACGGCGTAATAGAACATGGGAAGCAGTCCCTGAACGAGGCAGAGAACGGTAAGAATGACCTTGGGAACGAGCATCATAACCGGCACTTCCTTTACATTCTTTTCCACGGTCCATTGGGTTCCTGAAGAAGTGAATGCCATACCGAAAAATTTGACATAACAGGCCAGTGTAACAGCGCTGGTAAAGAGAGCGATGACGCCGAATATGGCCAGGAAAAGCATCTCGCTTCCGGCCAGCAGCGATGTTGATATGATGGTCCATTTACTGGCGAATCCGCTGAAAGGAGGAACCCCGGCAATGGACAGGGATGCCACACCGGCTATTATGGCGCTTATGGGCATGAGGGTGATGAGACCGCCCAGTTTATTCAGGTCCTTTGTCCCCGTCGCATAGAGAATACTGCCGCTGGTAAGGAAGAGGAGTCCCTTGAATATGGCGTGGTTAAGAACATGATACAGAGCGCCGACTATCGCTATCAAACCCAGCATTTTTACAAAGGGGCTGCTGGAGGAGATCATGAGAAGCGAGGCACCGGCGGCGAATACGATATAGCCGATTTGCCCGATGGAGCTGTAGGCCAGGAGCCGTTTGGCATCGTTCTGTTTCATGGACTGGACCGTACCGATAAAGAGAGTCACTCCGCCGCAGGCGGCGATTATCGTCCCCCATACCGTACCGTTAAAATGACTTTCCGTTCCGTGAGGAACCATCCAGAAGAAAGAACGGATGATTCCATAGATGCCGGTCTTCAGCATGACACCGCTCAAAAGAGCCGATATGGGAGATGGCGCGATGGAGTGAGCATCGGGCAGCCAGAGTTGTCCAAGAGGGAAAATACCGGCCTTGAAACCGAACCCGATGAGAATAAGTCCATATATGACGTACATCTTGCCGCCCTGCACCGCTCCCAGTTTTCCCGTTATGGTATGGAGAGGGTCACCCAGGGCAACGCCGTCTATGAGCATCGTCCCGCCCATGATGAGCAGCCATGCGAGCTCCATGAGGATAAGATATTTATTGGCGCTTTTCACATTTTCTTTTTTCTTATATTCAAACTTCACCAGGAAGTACGATGCGATGGTCATGAGCTGCCATGCCACGGTGAAACCGATGGAGAGATCATCAACGGTGACCAGTCCCACCATCCCCATGATGAACAACGGAAAATGAAAATAATATCCCTTCAAACCATAGTCGGGATAATGCTCCATGTACTGGATGGAGTAGAAGGCGCTCATGACGGCCATGAAAGATATAATTCCCATGAAGAAAGCCGAAAAGCTGTCTATGAGAAGATATATTTTATACTGGCCCAGAGAAATGCCGTCGGACAGCGCACCGATGCTGAAAATATCCAGATCCAGGAGCCCTGCTCCGCCTCCGAAGAGGAGCACATACGATATATTGATAAAAATTACGGCTGCCAGAGTGACAAAGAAAAAATTCAGCCACCCGGCCAGTTTTCTTTTACCGGCTAGGACCGGCGCTATGACCGCTGAAACAAGCAGCAATGTCATACCGGTCAAGAGGTTTCCATACATATTCCCGCTCATTGATATACTCCTTTTGGACTGCAATTTATAGCGCGGACCAGAAGATCCACGATCATATCTGCGCTCTTCCTGACTTCCTGTGATATGCCGACGCCGAAGTCCGTCGTATCCGCTTCTATTCCCAGGAGATACGTCTCCTTGTTGTATTGTTCCAGTATATTCCCGCACAGCTTCAATGACAGCTTATGCGTAGAAGTATTTTGTATCACATCGTCCAGGTCGTCGATTTTACCGAAAATAACGGACCCCGACGGTGACTCCGTCTGCACGGCGTCGATTATGAGCACCTTGTCGCAGTTCAGTTCCGCAATTTTAAAAAGGTAGCTTTCCAGAACATCTTCGACATTGATGATGCTTATTCTTTCCGAGGAGACGTTACCTGTCATCGTATCAACTACATAGAGACCGACGGCATCATCGCAGCGGTAATAATTGCCCATGCCCACGACACAGGCCTTGCCGCTCATGATGTTCTCAATGTCTCTCATGAATTCCATCAGATCTGTTCTCCGAGAGTTTTGATCTGCTTGTATGTATAAACCGGGCCGTCGGTGCAGACCAGCGTTCTTCCTATGGCGCAGTGCTGGCACTTTCCGATACCGCATTTCATATGCCGTTCCAGCGTGGAGATGATGCTGTCATCCTTGAGACCGCGCGACATAAGCTCTTTAATGACACTGTTGAACATGACGGGAGGACCGCACACGAAGGCCACGGTGTTGTCCACGGGCACATTGGCTTTTGCGATAAGCTGGTTGACGAATCCCACATGACCGTTCCAGCCCGCGACGGGGTTGTCGATGGATATGAATGTCTCGAATCCGTCAATCTTCTGCCATTCTTCGATATTGTACTGATACATGAGATCCTTGGGTGTGCGCGCTCCGTAAAGCAGGATTATCCTGCCGAAATCCTTCCGATGCTGAAGAACATGGACTATGGAGGAACGGAGCGGAATGAGCCCGATACCGCCGGCCACATATATGACGTTTTTTCCCTTGATATCTTCGAAAGGAAATCCGTTTCCAAAAGGACCCCTGATCCCCACCTTGTCTCCCACTTTCAGTTCATGGAGGGCACCCGTGACTTTACCGACATTCCGGACTGAAATGTGGAAACGGTCATTTTCCGGACTCGGGGGAAGCGATACGGCGAATTCACCGGCACCGAATATGGTGCACATTATGAACTGCCCCGAGCGGATATTGAACTCCTTCTCAATTTCTTTGTCCTCAAAGACGAGATAGTAGGTTTTTACATCCTCGATCTCGTCCTTAATCTCTTCCACCACCGCTATCTGCGGAATTGTAACTAGTTTGTTAGAACATGTATGATCGCTCATCGTATCACCTACCCTGTAATTTCTCTTCTTATATAGGTAACTACATTGGGAAGACCTATATCACCGGGACATACCCATGCACATCGACCGCAGCCGACACAGCCCGGCCTCAGATATTTTTTTGACTGAGAATATGACAGTTTACAGAAGAACCGTTTGTTTCTGCGGTCCTCAACGGGTTTCCTGGGATTATGGTCACCGGCCATCCGGGTATACCCCTCGAAAGAGCAGGAATCCCATGCGCGAAGCCTCACCACGCTGTGATCGGGCCTGTTGACGTCCTCAATATTGAAACATGAACAGGACGGACACACGAAGGAACAGGCGCCGCACTCAAAACACTGGTTGCCGATATATTCCCATATTTCGGGCTTTACGAAACCCGTCGTCATCCGGTTCATGGCCCGGGAGATCCACGCCTTGTTATCCGTGGAAATTATTTCAAATCGTTCAATTGACTCATCAACCACGGTCTGTTTTTTCCCGACATAGTCATCGGGGGCTTTCTGCAGACCGAGGGAATCAACAAGCTTCTGTCCTTTCTCGCTTCCGACCTCCACCAGGTACTTGTCATCGATGAGGGTCAGGTTGAGATCATAGCCCTCTTTCGCGCTGGGGCCGCTGTCGGTACATACGCAAAAGCATTGTTTAAAAGGGATAGCGCAGGTATTGGTGACGATGAACATTTTTTTTCGGTGAGCAAGATATACCTCGTCGACATATTCCTGTCCCATCATAAATCGGTCGAGGCACATGATTCCGGTCAGGTCACAGGACCGCAGGCCGAAAAGTGCCTTGGGCTCGGGCCCGAACTCGGCCTTCACTTTGGCCTCTTTAGTTTCCCTGTTATACGAATGGGTCATGATGGATTCGATCTGGGGAAAAACTATTCCCTTGGGAGGCATGGAGGGAATGGGCGCGCCCAGGTCGATCTCATCCATGGAAGCAACTTTCTCGAAGAAGGTCTGACCCGATTCTTTTTCCACGACAGGACCATATACCGCATAGGATTTACTCAGCTCTTCCGCTATCTTCTTTACGTCATTTTTATTGATTAGATACATGGCTACACCTTCTCAATTTTTACTGGGATTATGGCGTTTTCGCCCTGATCTATGATCTCCTTGTGCTCTAACAGAAACTCGGAAATCATATCCTGTATGAAATATGGCACGTAGGCCGTTCCCGGTTTCACGTCACCGGTGACCTTCACGGCGACCTGCATGGAACCGTGGGCTGAAACGACCTTCACGGGCCACTTGTCCCGGACTTCGATTTTTTTCGCGTCTTCGGGGCATATTTCCACGTATCCCCGGGGATAGAGAAGAAGAGTTGCATTATATTCCCTCTTGGGAATGAAGGTCCTCTTCATGATATTGTTCTGATGCCAGAAATGCTGTCCCTGTCCCATCATGAGAAGGAAGGGATTCTGATCCTGGGCCTTTTTCACGGCATAGGTTCCGGAAACGGCAACGAACTTCAGGGCCCCTTTCATGCCGGCGATATCAAGCCTGGCTGTTCCACCGGGATGTTTGTCATCGCACGGCCATTTAAGGCCGCCGAGACCGGTAAATTTCGCGTAGCTGATGCCGGAATAGGTATCGGTCAGTCGTGCGATTTCCGCCATGACATCCGAGGCCGAAGCATAATTCCAGTTTGCTCCCTTTTTAGCCGCGAGAGCCGCATATATTTTCCATGCCGCCTGGATGTTTTTGTCTCCATCGGCCTTCTTGCTGGAGAGCTGCACCCTGCGCTCAGTATTGGTATAGGTGCCGTCATACTCCACGTAACTTGCCGTTGGAATGACCACATGTGCATAGTCGGTAAAGCTGTTTTCAAAGGCTCCGAAATAAACGATGAGGTCAAGGCTCTTCATCTCCTTGCTGAACCTGACGATGCTTTCATCGTGGTCGACGATAAAGAGGGCCTTGAGCTTCGATGAACCGTCACGAAGCAGATCATAGACGCCTTTGCCCGGCTTGTCGTTGAGATCGGTCTTCCATGCCGTGTTGAATTTTTTTATGACCGCCGAATCGGCAAGCGGCTGGTACCCCGTCATGAGGTCCGGTGCCAGGCCCATATCATAGCTTCCCTGCAGATTGCAGATACCGGTGATGGGATTGACGCCGCATCCTTCTTTGCCCACTTTTCCGGCCAGGAGAAACAGGTTGTAGATGTAGCTTATGGTATCCTCATCGAGCCCTGATATCCCCGATGAAAAAAATACCATGGCGGTTTTTGCCTTTACCAGGTCACGGGCGACGGCCTTTATGACCTCGGACTCCACACCGGTCAAAGCAGGAATATCTTCGTCCTTCAGAGCCCCCAGTGCATTGGCGAAACCGTCAAGACCTTCGGTATGTTTTTTTACGAAATCATTGTCATACAGGGTATCCTCGATGATGGTCTTGGCCATGGCGGCAATGGCGATCTTTTTGGTTCCCGGTTTTACCTGTATAAATTTTTTACTCAATTTTGCAATCTGGGATTCCCTGCTGCAGATGGTCACGACCTGCGCTCCCCTGAGCCCCGCCTTATGAATCTCGCTTCCCACGATGGGATTCTGCTTGGTTATATCGGTACCAACAACCAGGATGAATTCAGCCTTTTCAATCTCTTCAAGAGAGCCCAGCATACCGGCCATACCGGTGCCCCTGTGCAAGACGTTGATACTGTTGCGGTGTCCCGACTCGGAATCAATGCTGATATTGTTGGTTTTAAACACGGATCTGGCAAGCTTCATGAGCAGATAGCCGTCTTCATTGGACGAACGGGGCGACGCCAGGAAGGCCAGTTCCTCGGCGGGATTCTTTATATCTTTACTGATCTTATCCGAGATATACCCCAGCGCTTCATCCAGGCTCACCTTTTCAAGGACCCCATTCCTGCGAATCATGGGGCTGGTAATTCTTTCCTCAGTCCTCAGCAGTTCATGCATGTGCCATCCCCTGACACAGAGCCTGCCCTTGCTGACAGGATGGTTCTGAGAAACAAATACTCCATCGACTCTGCCATCTTTCATTTTTAAAAGATGACCGCAGCCAGTACCACAGAAATTACAAATGCCGGCCTTATAATCCATACTGTCTTCTCCTCAGCTGGTATATTCCTGCTAAATTTAATTGATCCCCGAAACGATGGCATCATTTTCCGGGGACTTCCCTGCTAACGGAGGTAAGCGGGAAATCCCCGGAACAATGCCCTCTATATATGTACGTCTACGAACCAATCAGACAGACCTTCACCGTCTGTGAGGTCTAGTAAATGAGTATCATATATGGCAATGTTTGTCTATAGGGGAATAAACTTTTGTGGCAGGAGGGAATTATCCCATACATTTACATTGTTTTGTTTACCTATTGATCCATGAATTGAGCTAAAAATGCTGTAAAAGCAAATGGAGGTATGAAATACCGCGAAATTTTCTACTGCGACACCCGGATTACTCACTCAATTGACAAAAGAACCGGTTCCAGGGCATTCCAGAACTGCCGGTTTATATACAGGGATTCAATGTTGAGAGTAGTTCCCATGGTTACCGCCACTACATTCAGGTCGGGGATGATATTGATGATCTGCCCGAAGAAACCCTGGGCTCTGAAGGAATTCTCCGGCGCGTCGCGTATCATCCTGCCTGTTCCCTTTGTCCCCAGGGCCGAGTACCAGGTCCCGGCGTCATGGTTCAGCCAGAAGAGGAAACCGTATCCGGCGTTAGCTTCGGGGAATGACGGCGTTGTTGCCTCGTTGATAAATTCCCGTGAAAGTATTCTCTCGCCGTTCCAGACGCCGCCATTGCAGTACAGCTGCCCCAGCCGCGCCAGGCTCCTGCACGAGGCCTTCAGTCCCGCGCCGAAAAACACATTGCCCTTCAGGTCTCCCAGCCAGATGTAATTTTTAATACCCAGGGGATCCATGAGATACTTTTTGGCGAAATCTTTTGCGGGCATTCCCGATGCCCGGCTCACTATGGCCGAGAGCGTATTGATTACCAAGGCGCTGTCATACTTGAACTCCGCCCCGGGCGGATCGCTTTCGGCCGTCTGGCAGAGCAGGTGCCTGATAGTTGCCTGTTCATGAATGGCATAGTATGGCTTCTCAATCCACATGCTCACGGGATCATCGAGATCCAGAAGACCCATGGTGCAGGCAATACCTATGAGCGTGGCGCCGAAGGATTTCGTAACGGACCAGGCTATGTTCAGGGTATCCTTATTCCCGTAATAGTATTTTTCATGGATGAGTGCATCGTTGTGGATAAGGAGATACCCCTGACGGCCGCCCAGCCTGAATACGGCCGCGTCGGCTTTTTTGATAACATCGGCGCTGATTCCATGGCTTTCGGGAGTTTCAATGTTCCATTCATCATTGGCACCGCTGTAGCAGTAACTCACGGCATCAGGATCATGTATGCCCGTATCCAGGCCGAAGTATTCGGGAGATTCCATGTTACCCGTGTCAGTTCCCGTAGAATCGGTATGACAACCGATCATTGCAACAATAAAGAATATCGATAGAATCCCTGTTTTAAATAATTTTCCAGTTTTCATAGGGTAATCATCTCCTTAAGTATTGTATGAGTATATTACTCTTTTATAGCAAGCTGTCAACAAAAAACCGAATGGACTGTTTTTTATAAAATTTTTCTTTTATTCTTGCTTTTTCTATCCATTATTGCCATAATGTTAATTATCGTACATTGTTCGGCATTACAGTACATCTTGATTTTACTTAATAAAAGGCAGAGCTCATACACTAAAATTAAAAATGGGAGAAACGGAATGGCAGAAACTAAACGGGAAAAATTTTATGGATGGTGGATCGTTGCTGGCGGTTTTATTCTCTTTTTCTTTGGTATAGGTCTGGGAATCAATACGGTAGGTATTTTCATCGAGGAGGTGGTCTCCACGCTGCATTTCAGCCGCGGTGATTTCAGCCTGTTCTTTTCCATCGCTGCCCTTTCCATGATGGTGGGAGCCATTATAGTGGGAAAGCTTATCGAACGGATCAGCATCCGCCTTATCATGGGTGTCTGCACCGCACTCTTTTCAGCGGGAATCATACTCTATTCGCAATGCCGGACACTGGGACAGTTCTACGCGGTTTCGGTTATCATGGGCCTGGGAAGCGCCGGGACCCATATCATCCCCGTCACCTCCATGATTAACAACTGGTTTGTAAAAAAACGCGGCCTGGCAACGGGAATCGTCTTCGCCGGCACAGGAATCGGCGGCCTGGTGCTCAATCCCTTTGTCACCTGGCTCATCGAACAGAAATTCTTCAACTTGGAATACGGCTGGCAGGGCGCCTATATCGTGAGCGGCATCCTGGCCGGCGCCTTCTGTATTCCCATCGCTCTCTTCGTTATGAAAAAGAGCCCGGCAGAAATGGGACAGTTTGCCGACGGCGAAGCCTCACAGGCTCCGGGAGAAGACGTTTCCACGGCGGGCTTCACCGTTAGCGAAGCGGTAAAATCTCCCGTGTTCTGGATGGTGGCAGCCATGGCTCTTCTCTTCAGCGTCATCAACATGGGGATCAATCAGCACCTCTATCCCTACCTGAACGGCGATCTGGGATTTTCAAAAAGCGCTGCGGCCATGATCGTCGGTTCATACCTGGGCATGACGGTCCTGGGAAAGATATCCCTGGGGGCAATCAGCGACCGCAGGGGCCTCCCCTTTTCGATTACACTCTTCGTGGCCATCGTCATGGCAGGCATTGCCGTTCTTACGCAGATCAACGCGCTCTGGATCGCCGTGGTGTTTGTCATCATTTTCGGATTCGGCAATGTCATCCAGACCGTCATACCGCCCCTGGTCACCGCCCACTGTTTCGGTCTCAAACAGTACGCCCTGATATTCGGCATCCTGAGCATATTCATGACCATCGGTTCCGGGATCGGCACACCGCTTTCGGGCTACATGAGAGACTACACCGGCTCATATCACAGTGCCTTCTTTATCTACATGGGGCTTCTGGTTCTCAGCCTCGTTGCCGCACTCATGGCCCTTCGTTCAGCTGCTAAAAAATAAAACATATCCCTCCCCCGGACTTCGGGGGAGGGAAACTTTTCCTGCATCCATCATTCCCCGCGACTGTGATTGATTACCCACTGTATGGCGAACTGGCTCAGATCCGATGAACTTTCAAAATTCATCTTGTTTTTGATGCGGTCTCGATAATTTTCCACGGTCTTTACGCTTATGTTGAGCCTGTCGGCAATATTCTTATTTGTTTTCCCGTTACCGATAAGCTGAAAAATCTCGAATTCCCGGATAGTCAGGCAATCGATGGCGGAGCGTTCTTTGCGCGAATCGTCGAAGGGAAGACGGTTGAGTATAATCTCACGCACCCTCTCACTCAGGTACTGCTTCCCTTCAAGAACCGTTTTTATGGCGCTCACCACGGTCCGGGGATCTTCCTGTTTCATGACATAGCCCCGGGCACCGGCCTTCAAAGCCCGCTCGGCATAAATTGACTCATCATAGATGGAAAGAACCAGCACGGGAAGCCCCGAAAAACGGACCCGAAGCGCCTTTATGAGGTCGATACCGCTGGCGCCGTCCAGGGAAATATCCATGACGACCAGGTGCGGGTTCAGCTTCAACACCTGTTTTATGGCCTCGTCGGAATTTTTAGCCTCGCCGCAGACAAAGAGTTCTTCGTCGCGGTCTATGATCTGGGAAAGCCCCTCCCTGACAATGGGATGGTCATCGACGATGAGCACACCGGCCTTGCGGGACGAACTATCCACCAGGTAATCGCCGAGAACACCTTCTTCACCGGCCTCGGCCGGAACTTTTCTGCTTTCCCTGAGAACACAGGTTATCACCGTACCGGCCCCCTCATTTTTCGCAACGGTGAGCGAGGCACCGATAATCCAGGCCCGGTATTTCATGAGCCGGATGGACATGGTGCTTCCGCCGTTTTCCTCCACCTCTTCTTCACCATCATCAGTGATCTTTAAAACCACGTTCCGGTCCGTCTGTCCCAGGGAGATTATCACGTTTCTGGCTTTCTTGCCGATAACGGCCGTATCCACGGCCTCTTTCGCTATATAATACAGATGCGAGGCCTCCAGGTCATCGCGGATTGAAATGGATTCATCCAGGTCCAGGATACAGGACACGGTGCACTGACACTCAAGGTTCCGGCGCAGGTCCTCCATGGCGGTCATGATACCGCCGGCCGCCATGTCAACGGGGGAAAGCCCCTTGGCCAGCCTGCGGGTCTTGTCTATGGTATCGTTGATAAGACGGACGATTTCCTCCATGTCCTGGGCGGCCCCCCGTTCCTTGTCCAGAAACTTGAGTTTCAGGATACCGCTCTTGAAGGCAATGCCCGCCAGGTTCTGGCCCAGGACATCATGCAGTTCCTGGCCGATGCGGTGCCGCTCCTTTTCATTGTTGGAGATTATTATCTTCTCCAGCCTCTTGCGCTCCGTGATGTCCAGTCCCACGAAAAAGATGAATTCCAGGGCGCCGTCCTTGCCGTAAAAGGGCCTGCCGTGCCATTCCACCAGGAGCTCTGTCCCCCGGCTGGAGACTATCCTGCTCTCCATGATCGAGGGAGTCCGGTCCTCCAGGTGCGTGGTGAAAATCTGGGAAACCATCTCCCGGTCCGCCGGCGATACGAAATTCTCGATATAATTCTTCTTCATGACATCGCCGCGGGGCACGTCCAGGGCTTCCAGGAGTGACCGGTTGATGGCCAGGATGTTTCCTGACGTGCTGAGAGCCACATAATAAGCCGGTGACGCGTCTTCAAGACTGTTGATGAAATCCCGTTCCTTGATGAGCTTCTTTTCCGATTCCACCAGTGCGATGGTCCTTTCAGTAACCATATCCTCCAGCAGGTCCTTTTCTTTCCGGAGCAGATCCTCGGCTCTCTTGATGCGCAGCATGACATTGATCTGTGCTATGAGTTCTGCCTCGTCAATGGGCTTGGTAAGAAAGGCATCGGCCCCGATCTCCAGTCCCCTGATGCGGCTGTTAATATCGGTCTTTATAGCCGTAAGAAGAATCACGGGTATATGCCTGGTGGATTCTTCCGACTTCAGTATCCGGCAGACCTCGAAACCGTCCATACCCGGCATCTTCACGTCGAGAATTATGGTATCGGGCTGTTCGGCCACGGCCCTGTCGATCCCCTCTCTGCCTGAATCAGCCGTGATGACCGTGCATTCCTTCATGAAACTTTTTATCAGGGCCGTTATGGTTATGAGATTATCGCTGTTGTCGTCGATTGCCAGGATCCTGATCATGTGGTGAGCTCCATCCAGTAGGCTATTTTTTTCTTCAGCTCATCGATATTATACGGCTTGGGGATATAATCATCACATCCGGCCCTGAGAATACGCTCACGGTCTCCCGTCATGGTCATGGCAGTGAGAGCTATAACGGGTACGCGCCGCGTTCGGTCATTCGTTTTGAGTTCCTTGACAACGACAAAGCCGCTTTTACCCGGCAGGGACATGTCCAGGAGAATGACATCGGGCCGTTCCTTCATTATAATATCCATGGCATCCTGCCCGTCGTAGGCGTAAAGTATTTCATACCGGCTCTGAAGAACGGCCTGCACGACTATGATATTGTCATGGTCATCATCCACTACAAGGACGGTCTTCCTTCCATAAACAGATCCCGCGGCAGTACCGGCCATACCGGTCGATCTCACCGTATCGGGCCCCCCCGCGAGAATCTTCGCCTGCTCCTGTTCCTTATTCAGGACAGTTACAGAGCCGTTGACCGCTGCGAGTTCCGGCTCGCGCCAGGCAACGGGTATGATCACGCGGAAACACGAGCCGATCCCGGGAGCGCTCTCCACTTCTATCTTCGATGATATGAGCAGCGCCGATTTCGAGGCTATGGTGAGACCCAGGCCCGTGCCGTTATACTTCCGCGAAAGGGTCCCGTCGACCTGGCGGAATTCCTCGAATATATGGGGAAGGTCCGGCTCAGCGATGCCTATGCCCGTATCCTCAACGGCGACTATTACTTCTTCATCTCTCCGCGTTACCGTAACGGTCACGGCGCCTTTTTCAGTGAACTTCACGGCGTTGCCGATGATATTCTGTAGTATCTGGTATATGCGGGATTCATCGCTTTCCACGCGGGGGAGGTCATCATCGGCGGCAATTACGATTTTTATTCCCTTTTCCTCGGCCATCTGCTCCAGGTTATCGACTATCACTCTCAAAATGGACTCGATGGAGATTTCTTTTATTTTAAGATCAATTCTTCCCGATTCAATTTTTGACAGGTCGAGAATATCGTTTATCAGGGCCAGCAGCTTGCCGCCGTTCCGGTCGATAATCTCCAGGTATCCCCGCTCCTCTTCGTCAAGCTTCTCCTTCGCCTGCATGATGAGAACCCGGGACAGGGCCATGATGGAATTCAGGGGTGTGCGCAGTTCATGGCTCATGTTAGACAGGAACTCGTTCTTAAGCCGGCTGGCCTCCTCTACCTTGACGCGCTGCTGCTCCAGTTCCCTGTTCTGTTTCCTCACCGTATCGCGCTGCCGCGTCAGCTCCATCGCCTGGGTCTCCAGCTCTGTTTTCTGGTTCATCAGAAGCTGGTTCTTGTCGGAAAGCTCACGGGCCAGGCGCCGTGTCTCCTCGTCGGAGATGATATTGGCGAAAGCGGTATTCATGACGGGGCGTATGCTTTCCAGGATCGTCATCGCTTCCGGATCGTACTCCTTGAGGCTCGCCAGGGAAATGATGGCCACGGTCCTGTTGTTCACGATTATGGGAATGGTCATGATTTCCGAAGGGACAACATCGCCCACGATGGTCCGCAGCTTCACCAGGGACTGCAGTGAAATATTTCTTGTCTTGGCTATCTCCCTTGTAGCCAGGGCTCGGCCGAATTCCCCCTCCAGGCTCTCGGCATGGAATGTTTCCATGGCGTCGATATCCAGGCCGATGGAGGTGAGGTGCTTGAACTCATTGCCGTCCCTGGTCAGAATGTAGAAGGCGCCGATAATGGATTCCGTTGTTTCCACCAGCTTTCTCAGAACATTGCGGCTGAATTCATCCTGGTTGAGGGTCGACACCATGACATGGATTATTTCCGAACTGGCTTTCTGTATATTAAGCTGGGAAATGATCAAATCGGCCATGTTATTGAAGGACTCGCTCAACCTGCTGAATTCATCGTCCCGGGAGGTCATTATTCTGAAGGAATAATCGCCGCTCCTGATGCGGTTTGATACGGCTATGAGGGAGTTTATCTGTTCCGTGATGTCCCGGGAGAGAAAAAATCCCATGAGGAAAAAAGCGCCCATGATGAAAATTAATATCAAAATTTTCTGGGCCACCATGCTGTAAATGGGGGACAGCAGTTCATGAATATCCTGCTTGGCCACGAACCCCCAGTTGAGCCGGGGGATATGCCGGTAGGCCGCCAGAACCTTTTCCCCGCGGTAGTCGGAACACTCCACCACGCCCGATTTGCCCGCCAGGGCCTGGATGGACGCCTCGTCCTTGAGCTTCAGCGTCAGGGGAAAACCGTCATATTCCCTGAGCCTGTTCAGGGCCGTCAGACTGCCGTTTATTATCACCGTTTCTCCGGTCCCGCCCAAACCGGTCCTGTCCAGGAGAATGTTATACAGGGAACGTTCCAGGTAAATCCTTGCTACCAGTACTCCCGCGGGCCTCGTATCGTAATAGCGCGCAGACGAAAGCGGAATGGAAAAAGTCATGGTGGGAATATTGAGGTTCCTTGAATAGTAAATATCCTTGATAAAAATATCATTGGCTTTCAGGGTTTCGGAAATATAGGCATTGTTCAGTCGTTCCTGCCCCACGTTGTCGCTGCTCGTGGAATAAACAATGGTGCTGCTGAAGGCGCTGACGATGAAGAGTTCATAATAAATGTTATAATTATTGATATAGCTGTCCAGAAGTCTCACCAGGGACTGGCTCTCCTTCTTACCCACGGGGCCGCCGATACAGAGATTATTACCCGTGACCTTAATCTCCTCGGTGCTTACCAGGGTCCGCATATCACCGGCGATCTTGTCAATCCAGCTGTCGATTTCCCGCACCTTCAAGTCCCGGATGGATTCAAGCTTGGCTTTCTCCCGGTCGAGGATTTCATCGCGCATCTGTACATAACTGATGACCGTGTAAACAATAAAAGAAGCGGCGAAAATGATTGAAAACCAGAATATAAGCCGCCCCCGAATGCTGTTAAAAAAAAGATATTTCATGCCCGAGAGCCCCGGAAAATCATTTGTACTTCTCCATGCTCATCTTTATGAGATAGATGATATTATAAAACTTCGAGATGCCGCCGATATAGCGCTCCTTGACAACTCCCGGCTTCATAGTCTCTATGGTAAACTTGATGTCATCGAGTACCCTGCTCATTTCTGCGAGGACCTTACATGATGCCTCATAGCCCCTGTCATCGATTAATTCCTTCGCACAGGGATCAATACAGGGGATACTGCCGAACATCTTCCGGATTTTCGCCTGAATTTTTTCTTCACAGGAAGCTACCAGTTTTTCCGTGATGCAAATCCTGACCAGTTCATATCCCAGGAGGACATGTTCTCCGTTCCTGTTTTCAAAAGAATCGGGATATCGTTTCAGATAGGCGTTGCCAAGACCGGTCATATCATCGGCGTCAAAGGGAAAGCGCCCCTCCTGCTGCATGACGTTTTTTCTGAAATCGTCTATGGTCCCGCTTTCCGTGAAAATATCCGTCAGAGATTTAATCATCGGTTCTCCCGATCCGCGTTCTTTATTTTCGCAAGAATCTAATGCGTTAATCCGGCAAAGTCACACTATAATCACCTGCCTCATTTTTCAATTCTTTTAAGTTTAATTTTATGACTGTTAGTGCTTGACTGCAGGTGATTTATACGATATTCTTCATGGTATCGACGACAATAAAACGATACAGGGTTTTGAGCCATTACATGGACAATGATGAAATACAGATAACGGATTTTACTGAATTTACACTCCCCCCCGGAGAAAGATATTGCAGCCCCACCCTCAACGAGGTTAAATTCATTTCGGACAAACAGACCCTCTCCCTTGTCCTGGGTTCCTGTATATCAACGGTTATAATCGGCAGGGGAAAAGAGTATATCCTGGCCGCCAACCATATAGTCATCGCCAACCCGCACCGGGAAAGCAAAGTGGCCAGGAAAGGCGCGCTTCAACAGATCAATGAGATGCTCTATGTATTCAAAAACCTTTACAATATAGAAGAAAAAGATCTCATCTGTTTCCACCTTGTTGGAGCAGGCAACAAGCAGGGGAGCAACAAATTCCAGGTAAACCTGACTAATATTGAGGAAACATCGAAGATATTAAAGGAAAAGAAACTCCTCACCGTGTTCAATGATACGGAGAGTTATTACGTGACAAAATATTCCCTGGGCGGGGAGAACATGTCGGTCTTTATAGAGAATAAGTTCCGCAGCGAGCACCTGTCCTTCATCGTGGATCTGAAAAAACTCTTCAGGATAGATCCCCTGATCAAACCGCGCCTCCCCATCTCATCCATAGATCAGAGCAAGGAATTTGAATACCTCATCGACGAAAACGTAATCGTTTTCATCACCGGTGACAAGAACCGTTTCAGCTGACGGGGATGGAGAAAACAAAGCGGACCCATTTCCCCTCTTCCGATTCCACTTTCACGCGCCCCGTGTGCTTTTCTATGATTTTTTTACAGATATACAGGCCAAGACCGGAGCCCTTTATACCCTCGGTTCCCTTCTGCTTCAGCCGCGCGAACTTGTTGAAAAGCCTGTTTTCGATATCCTCTTTTGAAATACCCACACCCTCGTTACGAATGGCAAAACAGGCTTCGGTCCCTTCCTGCCAGACCTCGATGAGTATGTCCGTGCCTTCCTTTCCGTATTTGATGGCATTGTTCACCAGGTTGGTGACGACTATCTTCAGCAGGTTGGGGTCGCCGAATACCTGGGGTTTCGCCCTGAATTGCGTGACCAGTTTCATTTTCCTGTAATTGACCTGGTTTTCCGGAATGTCAATGACAGGGGCCACAACATCGTTCACCAGGTCGATGTTCTCCTTGAAGGATTCCATGTCATCGATTTCCATCCTGGAGAGGTCGATGTAGCTGCGGATTATATCCTCCAGGTACTGGCAGTTTCTTATGATCTTTCCCACGATTTCCTGCTGTTTCTCATCGAGGTTGCCGAAATATCCCCGGTACAGGGTCTCGGCCGTGGTCTGCACTACGGCCACGGGACTTTTCAGTTCATGTGACACGATGGCCATGAGGTCCAGCATCTTGGCATTGGAGTTCTCCCGCCTGGACTCAATGGCGTTTTTCACCACATCACGGAATTCTTCCGGTGTAAAGGGTTTCGGAATATAATCAAAAGCGCCCAGCTTAAGCGCTTCCCTGGCCGTTTCCGCCGTGGCATAACCGGTGAAAATGATGACGGTTACGTCGAGGTTGCGCTTTTTTATTATCCGGAGAAATTCCATGCCGCCCATGCCGGGCATCATGAGATCACTGACAATGATGTCATAACTCTTCTTATCGATTTTCTCCAGTCCCTCTTCGGCATTGAAGGCCGTGTCCATCTCATACGATTCATTTCTCAGGATACGGAGACAGCTTTTGTGAACGATTTCTTCGTCGTCAACTATAAGAATCTTTACTTGTTCTCCCATAGGTATTCTCTCTTTGATTCTGGATTTTTTTAATACTATATCACATAACGGGAAGCTTGATTGTAAAAGTCGTTCCCTCTCCCACGGTGCTTTCCACTGCTATGGTTCCCCCGTGTCGTTCAATGATCCCGTAGGTGACGGCCAGGCCGAGCCCCGTCCCCTGCCCCGTTTCCTTTGTCGTAAAAAAGGGATCGAATATCTTTTTAAGATTTTCCTTGCTTATGCCCGTTCCCGTATCGGCAATGGACATCACGACCTGATGATTGCCATGCTCGTACCATGTTTGAACCACGAGCGATCCCCCTCCGGGCATGGCATCGGCCGAGTTTATGGCGAAATTGTTGATGACCGAAATCATCTGGTTGACATCGATATTAAAGTCAGGGATATCGCCCAGCACTTTATGTATGGTAACGTTCTGGAATTTATAGTTTTTTTCAAGAATTGAGAGAGAATCGATAATTATCTTGTTCAGGTTCGTCCTCTGTTTCTCCAGCTTGGTCTCCCGGGCGAAATCAAGTATCCCCCTGACTATGCTCCGGCACCGCATGGTTTCATCCACGATGACCTTCAGGTCTTCGGAATATTCCGTTTCCTTCAGATCGTCGAGAAGCAGGCTGCTGTAGGTTAAGACACCCGTGAGGGGGTTATTTATCTCATGGGCGATACCCGAGGCCAGGCGGCCCAGGGAGGCGAGTTTTTCCGACTGCATTATCTGCTGCTGGGTCCGCTCCTTCAGCGCACGGTCCTTTTCTTCGATGGCATCAACCATCTTGTCGAAAGCCGTGCAGAGCAGTTCCATCTCTCCCTCGTACTGTCGACCGATCTTATAGCTGAAATTCCCCTTCGCCACCTCATTGGCTCCGATCATGAGACTTTTAATGGGATTAAGTATATTGCGAAGAAGATAAATATTCAGAAAAAACGCCAGGATGCTGGTGAGGAGTATGAGGGCCACAAGATACGCGATAGTCTGTCTTTTAATGGCATTAAACTTATCCTCGAGAATTCCCACATAGAGTATGCCGATAACCTTCTGATTTACGTCGAAGATGGGAGTATAGGCGGCTATATACCAGGTGTTCACCACAAAGGCCTTGTCAAGCCAGGTACTCCTCTTTTCCACAACCTGGTGATAGACCTGTTCGGAGACCCGCGTACCGATGCTGCTGGAACCGTCAAGCCGTTTCACGTTCGTTGATATTCTCACATCATCGAGAAAAACCGTGGTAGTGCCCAGGTCCTGACCCTTTATTTTTTCATCCTTGAACACCAGGCTTCTGATCCTGTCCACAAAAGTCATGCTGTTGTTGAGTATTTTAGCGCTGTATATTATGCCGACGAGTGTATTATTCTTAAAAATCGGAAAGGCGGCCATCTGGACCAGGGCCCGGTCTTCCGCTTCTTTTTTCAGCTTCCTCTCATGAGGAGTGGGTATCACTTTGATAAAGGCGCGCCGGGCCACATCCTCTCCCTCGGCAAGGAGAATATCGCTCGTCATAATTTCCGAACCGGTGCAGGGCTTCCCTTCTTTCAATACATGGTTTATGCAGGCGATATCACCCACGTAATCGCCGTAATTGTCACTGTTGTTTAAACGGGCCAGTACACGGCCCCGGGCATCGGTAATTGCCAGGATGTCCGATCCCAGCGAGAGGTTCACTTCCCTTAATTTCGCGAGAAGGATGACGCGGTTCCGGGCTGCCGCGGCATCGGCAATCTGACCCTTATGAGCCACATAGAGCAGGAAAAGCGACTGCGTTTTTCCCTCCTGGTCATACATGTACTGGGTCGTTTCCAGGTGCTTCTGTACCTGCCCATAGGCCTGAACGACAATGTTGTCATTGATCATTTTAATACCGATAATGACAGCACCGCCACCGATCATGACAATAACCATGATGAAGCTTGCAAGTATTTTGCTTCTTATTCTGGAAACCATTCGTATAGGCATAATGATGCTCTGTTACTATCCGGACCGCCGGCATTTAACCCGGGAGCAGGGATATTTTCAGCCAATATTCAATTTCCTTTAAATCTGATTTTTTGGCAATCATTATTTATAACGCCTCGGGGGAATTATCACTCAATGCAGGTGTGCTATACCGCATAAAATAGAAATCAAGAAAAATTATTTACTTGCCTTCAAGACACCTTTGCGAAAAACTGATAATAATGTATTCTCAAATCCCATTTAAGTATAGTGCTGAATATAACACCATGAAAAAAGAAACCATCAAACAGCTCGCCCGCCGGCTGACAGATATCAAGCTTGACCATGAATTGCGCATCATGGAAGTCTGCGGCACCCACACGGCGGAATTCTTCAAATCCGGCGTAAAGGATATTTTCCCGAAGGGACTCACCCTGATCGACGGGCCCGGATGCCCCGTGTGCGTCACCGCCAACGAGTATCTTGACAGGGCCATCCAGATCGGTAAAGATCATAATGCCATCCTGACCACCTTCGGGGACATGATCAAGGTCCCTTCCTCGTACAGTTCGCTGGGCAGGGAACTGGGCGACGGCATGGATATCCGCGTGGTCTACTCTCCCCTGGAATCCCTGGACATCGCCGTGGACAATCCCGGCCGGGAGGTTGTCTTTCTCAGCGTGGGCTTCGAGACCACGGCGCCGACCCAGGCCGCTGCCGTCATGGAGGCGAAAAAAAGGAATATATCCAATTTCTCGATTCTGCCGGGAAACAAGCTGACGCCCCCGGCCGTGGCCGCGCTCTTAAGTCTCGGCGAGGTGAGGATCGACGGGTTCATCCTTCCCGGCCATGTAAGCGCGATCCTGGGTTCCGAGGCATGGCAATTCATCGTCGATGATTTCCGCAAGCCCTGCGTCATCGCCGGCTTTGAAACACCGGACCTCATTACCGGCACCATCTCCCTCATTGACCTGCTGGTCAGGGGTGAAGTATCCCTGGTGAACGAATATCCCGTAATAGTAAAAAAAGAGGGGAATGTCAGGGCCAGGGAAATTATGTACGAAGTCTTTGAAAAATCCGACGCGACCTGGCGCGGCATCGGCGTTATTCCCGAAAGCGGTCTTTCGGTGCGCGAAGGCTATGCCGGTTTCGACGCTTCGAAAAAGCTCCGCGTCACGCCGCCGGAGCCGAAGGAGCACGCGGGATGCAAGTGCGGAGAACTCCTGCGCGGCCTTATTTTACCGCCGGACTGCCCGCTCTTTGCCAAGGCCTGCTCGCCCGAAAGGCCCGTGGGCCCCTGCATGGTATCAACCGAGGGACCCTGCTCCGCCTATTACAAATACTGGAGAAAATAATGACGGACAAAATACAGGCCGGCCACGGAAGCGGCGGCAAACTCATGAACGACATGATCAGCAACGTTATACGGAAAATCCTCGGGAACGAAAGCATTCAGCTCGATGATTCGGCCGTCCTCAGCGTACCGCCGGGACAGATCGTATTCACCACGGACACCTTCGTGGTGACTCCCATTGTCTTCCCCGGCGGGGACATAGGAAGTCTCGCCGTAAACGGAACGGTCAACGACCTGGCCGTCATGGGCGCCCGCCCCCTCTATCTCTCGTGCGGCCTCATCCTCGAAGAGGGCTTCGATATGGAAACCTTCACGCAGATCATGCGATCCATGCGCAAAGAGGCCGATGCAGCCGGCGTGCAGATCGTCACGGGCGACACCAAGGTCGTTCCCCGGGGGAAAGGCGACAAAATCTATATCAACACCACGGGTATCGGCGTCCTGGATACGGCGTTACAGAGAAGAGAGATCGCCATCGGTGATAAAATCATCATCAACGGCACCATCGGTGATCACGGCGTGACCATCATGGCTGAGCGCAACCAGCTCTCCTTTTCCCGGGGTCTTCAGTCCGACTGCGCGCACCTGAACCACATGATCGCCGGAGTCACCGATAAATTTCCCGCGTCGATAAAATTCATGCGCGATGCCACCAGGGGCGGTGTTGCCTCGGTACTCAACGAGATCGTGAAAGACCGTCCCTTCAGCGCCATGCTCGTGGAAGAAAACCTGCCGGTAAAAGAAGAAGTCCACGGCATGTGCGACATCCTGGGCCTGGACCCCCTGTACGTCGCCAATGAAGGGAAAGTGATATTCATCGTGGAAAAAGACCGGGCCGGAGATATCCTGCAGATTCTTAAAGAAAACGTCCATGGCAAAGATGCCGCCATCATCGGTGAAATCACCGGGGAATTCACCGGCAAGGCCTACGTTGAAACGGATATCGGCGGCAAGCGCATCCTGCCCCTGCTCCTGGAGGAACAGCTGCCGCGGATTTGCTGAAAACGACTCACGTCATTGTTTCATTTCGGTTTTGCCGTAACATGCCGATATTAAACAACAGCAATCCAGAAATGAAAACGAGGTGCCATGGAAAAAGATCCCCTGCTTTTTTTTAATGAATCAGACCTCATACCGGAATCTTCCTTCTCCGACGAAGAAAGGTCCGTGCTGTCTCACATAAACATGAAGGTGGCCGGCAGCAGATATCTCGACGAAATCCTCGATTTCATCTTTGAAGAAATAAAAAAAATTATTCCCTGCGACCGGATCGATGTGGCCTTCATCGAAGAGGACAACCAGCGCATGGAAATCCATTTCGTCCGGGCCGACTATGAACCGGTCTATCTCAAAAAAGGCTTCGCGTCGGATATAATCGGCGGTTCGATTCAGAGGGTTTTTCTTTCCGGAATGCCCAGTGTCATCAATGACATGGAGCTGCATGTCCGGAACAATCCCATGAGTGAATCGGCTCACATGCTCCTCAGGGAAGGCATCAGGTCATCCATGGTATGCCCTTTAAAATCAGAAGACCGGTATATCGGCATGTTCATGTGCCGGTCACGCCGGATCAACGCCTACAGCCGGCACCAGGTCAGCCTGCACATGGCGTATGCCCACCGGCTCGGTCAGGCCGTTGAAAAGGCGTACCATATTCAACAGCTTTCATACGCCATTTCCTCCTATATGGAAATGCTGAGTTTCGTGAGTCACGAACTGAAAAACCCCCTGGCATCAATCGTCATGACGGCGCAGACGCTTTCCCAGGGATATTATGGCGACATTGCCGATAAACAGAAACAGGCCGTTGACCGGATAATAAAAAAGGCCGAGTATCTCCTCAGCCTTGCCGGCGAATACCTCAGCCTGGCCTCAATAGAAACAGGCCAGTTCCAGCTCAAGCCGAAGAATGTCGACTTCTACCGCGATGTCGTTTTTTATTCACGTGAAATAGTCGCCGTAATGCTCCAGGAGAAACAGATCGATTTTCAGGAAAACATAGCGCAGGATATCCCGGTCACCAAATGCGATCCCGAACTGATGAAAATCGTTCTGACCAACCTGCTGAGCAATGCCGTTAAATACTCAGATCAGCGGGCAACCATAAAACTGGATATCAGCGCAGCGGCCGGCAGGGTCAGGGTATCGGTATGGAATGAGGGTCCGGGCTTTCCCGAAAGTGAGAAGATCCGCCTTTTCAAGAGATTTTCCGTTCTGCATACCCCCGAATTATCGGACAGGAAAGGCCATGGCGTGGGTCTCTACGTTACCTGGAAAATAATTCTGCTTCACGGCGGCCGTATATGGGCCGATTCGCAATATGGGAAGTGGGCTGAATTTATATTCGAAATACCGCAGCTCATGGATCAGTGCCTGCTTCCTGACCTGCCCCATAAAAAAACTCCACTGGATTGAGTGGAGTTTTTTATGGGTGGAAGACGGGGCTCGAACCCGCGACCACAGGAATCACAATCCTGGGCTCTACCAACTGAGCTACTTCCACCATGTTTGATGTGTCAATATACATAGAAACGGTCAGATTTGTCAACCATCTCAAACAGATGTGACATTATTTTGTGAAACATCAATTTGTCAATAAAATATACTTTTGCCGCTCAAATTTTATCAGCGCCTCAATTTTCATGAAGACAGGTGCTGATCATGCGGTAGGAAGTCCATTCCCCGTGAGATAACCGCTCCCACAGGTCCTTTTTGGGAAAGAGCCGCCTGTTGATCTCCATAAGGGAGACCCCCTGCCCATAAAGTTTTTCAACATTTCCCCTGATATCCTCGAAAAACCGGAGTTTTCTCATAAACTTTTTCTTTCCGTCGGTTTGAACCCCGGCATGGGCGCAGAAAATGGTGTCCCAGTCCATCGCAAGTATCTTCTTTATGGAGGCTATGGCGTCGAGAGTGTTTTCCTCGAGAAAGGACACATTCTGTTTCGGTCCTATATAGAGATCGCCGGTAAAGAGCCATCCCCTGTTTTTTTCCAGGTACACAACGTGATTGGGACTGTGCCCCGGTGTATGAATGACCTGCAGGGTGTGGCGGCCCGTTTCGATACGTTCCGGCAGGGCATCGGCCGCAAAGGGGGCCCGGTTTCCCCAGACCATTTTCCGGTACAGGTAGAGACGCGTTCCCCGGGCCGCTTCTTCATGATCACCGGCATGGAGGTACACGGGAACGCCCAGGCTGGACTTAATCCACGGGGCAAGGCCGGCATGATCCTCGTGAACATGAGTCAATGCGGCCTGGCTTATGGGATAACGGCGGAAAAAATCCAGGTACAGGCCGGCCATGGAGGATGTTCCGGTATCGATAAGGCAATTATCCAGATGAAAAAAATTGATTGCCATCTTTCCTATGAGGCGGTTTTTTAAAACTCCCCTGACACAGGTAACATCGTCGTGCCGGATAAGTTCCGTGCTTTTATCTATGAATGCCATTACTTTTGTCCCCTTTCCAGAAATTCCTTCAGGATACCCTTTTCCTGCATGATCTTCAGGGCCATTTCCTTCACATTGGCGGGGACCACCGGCGCCTGGGCCCGCGGCATCATGGTTATGGCCTCCGTTGGGCATCCCGTGACACAGAGACCGCATCCGATGCATGCATCGGCCTTAACCAGGGCGGTATCGCCTTCCATCGTGACCGCTTTCACCGGGCACCGCTCGTCGGCACATATTCCGCAGGCGGTACATTTTTCTTCGTCCACCAGGGCCGCGAAGGAACTGGGACTCACGGCGTGCGGGTGATTCAGCTGTGTCCGTCCCCGGAGAATCGTGCAGCAGCAGGGGCAGCAGTTGCATATGATACCGGGTGAACCGGCATGATTGTCCGTCACGTGGACCAGGCCCGCTGCAGCCGCCCGGTCCAGGACCCCCAGGGCCTCTTCCCGGGAAATCTGCCGCGCGTATCCCCGGTCCACAAGAAACTTTCCACCGGTACCGAATCCCAGGCATACGTCCCGGGGAGCATCGCAGTGTCCGGTGCTTTCGCGGCAGGCACAATTGGTGAGACAGATATATTCACCGCGGACGATTATGGCCTTTGCCTCTTCATGGGCAAGAACCTTGGAGTTCCCTTTCAATGACTCAGCCAGGGGAAATACCCGTACGCCCGGTGTCGGATTTCCGGCAAAGGCGTTGCCCAGGGCCCCGGCGTGATACTCCTCCCAGAGCCGTCCTATTTCCCGGAGCTCCGGTGTAGCGGCTCCCTTCATAAAGGGAAACTCGAAGATGCCCGGAATGGTGGGCAGGAGCGAATAGAGCATTTCACCGTCCTTCTCACGGGCAAAAATGATGACCCGGTCAGCCATGTTTTCCAGGCGCTTTGCCGCCTCTTCAGGGGAAAGCCCCGCGGCCAATGCAATCTCACCGGCTTTTTTAGGCTTGAAACTCATATGAACGGCAATATCAGCGTCGTCCTGAGAAAAGAGCATCCTCAGTATTTTGTCAAAGACCGGTGATTCCGGCGCCCGTGAAGGATGCGTATCGAGTATACGGCGCAGGTGCTCATAGTTATCCATGGCGGTTACCCCTCTTTGTATATTTCATCGTGCAGCTCCCGGAGCCACTGAAGCCGTGTCTCCTGGTTTCTCAGGCTGTATTCCACGATCTTGATTTTTATTCTGTCAAGTCCCCGGGCCGTCATGTTTTCCAGTGCCTTCCTGAAATCCTGAACGGTGTCCTCCACCAGCGCTATCTGCCTTTCTATTTTTTCAACAGCCTTTGTTTTTTCCAGATGATTAAGATAAATACAGCGGTTCAGGAAGGGGTCGCCGCGGATAGCCTCATAGCGATAGGCCCGCTCCTCTCCCTCGGTGGATTCAAGCCACGCGAAGAACTCATGGCGCCCTTTTTCGGTGATGTGATATTTGTGCCGGTTGGGACCGCTGTCCTGATATTCAATTTCCTTTTCGATGAGTCCATCGGCTTCCATTTGTTTCAGGGCAGGATAGAGCTGTCCGTCATTGAGTCCGAATTCCGTGAGAATTCTGCTGAAAAAGCGATTTCTCATATTGTACCCGTAATCGGGATTCTGGACTAAGGCTCCCATGATCAGATGTTTTACCGACATATACTTTCCTTTAAGGTATCTTACCTGTAAGGTATATTGTAAAATGATTCTCTTTCTGTCAACTAATTTTGAAATGAATCAAAGCTGAATTTTTTCATTGACAGGTCCATATATGTTCAGTGAGATATGTGAATGAATAAGCAGGATAGAACTGAAAAACTGCTGGAAACGTCCCTGAAAATCTTCGCCCGGTTCGGCTACAAGAAAACCACCGTGGAAGATATCGCCACGGAGCTGGACATGACCAAGGGCAACCTGTACCTCTATGTCCGGGACAAGCGTGACCTTTACGAAAAGACCGTGGCCCATGGTCTGCGGCGATGGCAGCGCAATGTAATCAACAGCATTGAGAATATCCCTGACATCGTGGACCAGCTCATCACCATCTGCCGTAAATCCTATGAATATCTCTCCCTCGACGAGGATATGCGCAATGTCGTAATCAATGATCCGGCCATATTCCCCCTCTACCCCGAGGAAGACCATTTTTACCGCATCAATATCGAATCCATGAACATACTCAAGGGCCTGCTGCAGAAGGGGATCGATACAGGGCGCTTCCGTCCCGTTGACGTGGATCATCTGACGGATTTCATCTATAGCGTTTACATCATGTTCGTTCACAAGACATATGTCAAGATGGAAGGGAAAACCGTTGAAGCCATGTTCGACGCGGCCCTGGATGTGATCCTGAAAGGTTTGCTGGAAAGCGCCAATGCCCTCAACCAAAAATACCTGGTTCAGCCCATCAGCGCCTCGTACATCTCATAGAACCGGCTCAGTCCCGGATACCGCGGTTACCGCTTTTTCTTCCCGATAAATTTATCCTGCTGGAACTCGCCGTCCCAGGTTTCACCGTCGGCAAAAGTGTATCTTCCCCGGCCGTCTTTCTTGTGATTTTTCCATTGTCCCACGTACCGGTCGCCGCCCGCCTCAACAAGCACTCCGTATCCGTCGAACTGGCCGTTTTTGAACTCGCCCTCATAGCTGTCACCATTCGATGATTTCAGCTTTCCCTTGCCATGAGGCTTATCATCGAACCACTCTCCCGTATAGGTCGTGCCATCGGGATAGGTAACGGTTCCCATGCCGTTGTATTTCCCGCCCTTGAAATCGCCTTTATAGACGGTACCGCTCTTCTGCGTATAAACGCCCTTGCCGTGAAAGGTTCCCTCGCTGAACTCTCCCTCATAAACGCTCCCCTTGACCGAAATGAGTTTTCCCATTCCGTGAGGATAGCCTTCCTTGAAAGATCCCTCATACCGGGACCCCGATGCCGACACGAAAATACCCTTGCCGTTCTGGCAGTCGCCGCTGATGCATTTATCGGAGGCCTTCTCCGGTGTTGAAGCGCACCCCATGACGATGAATATACTGCTGATCATCACGATTACAATTTTCATTCCCATACTCCCTTCTTCTCAATATGCATAAAGTATAGCAGGCCGGTCTGAATTATCAACAAAATAATTATCGGTAGAAACCATAAAAAAAAGATATACTGGCGGGTCATGTTGCTGTTATCCTGAAAAACAGCATACTCACCTGCGTCATGGGCATGAAATTTTTCTGATTACAGCGGCGGGATATAGGCTATTTCAAAGGACAGTTCCGATGCCTTCCGGAGCATGGCGCTCACCCCGCAATACTTCTCCTGGGACAGGTTAACGGCTTTCCTGATTTTATCGTCATGCTTCCTGTCTTCTTCACTGAATTCGTAAATTATAGCGATGGCGGAATATGTCCGCGGTTCACTTTCGGTAAGAGTTCCTTCAACCCGTATGTTGAAATATGCCGGCTCAATCCGCATTTTATTCAGGATGAGGATAACATCGATCCCCGTGCATCCCGCCAGGGAGGAGAGCATGAGCGGTTTCGGCGTCGGGCCCCGGTTTTCGCCGCCGCTGTCCTTTGACGCGTCAAGGATTATCCGGTGGCCGTTTATCTCACTTTCAAAGGCTACGTTCCCCATCCAGTTACAGGTGACGCTGTGTTTCATGATATTCCTCCTTGCCGTTCAACGTTCAAAGTCTGCATACAGACACTTATCGGAAAAAAAATGAATTGAATAAATACGGGAAAACAGAAATAGTATACCAGGTAACATCGATTGATCGTCATCTTTTGAGTTGCCTGTAAAAATTCAATTCATCACGAGCTATTATGAAAAACATACTCCTCGGCATCGGCAACAGGCTCCGCAGTGACGACGGCGCCGGAAGCTGCGCGGCTGACCGCTTCGCGCATGATGACTGGCTCTCGATTGACGGCGCCGATGTCCCGGAAAATTATACCGGCGTGATCAAAAGGGAACACCCCGAACTCCTTGTCATCGTGGACGCCTGCGACCTGGGAGAGGAGCCGGGCACACTGCGGCGGGTACCGCTCCATCTTTTATCGCAGGATTCGGGATTCAACACTCATGCTGCGCCACTTGCTTTCCTCGTCGATTATCTGAAACCACATGCGGGAGAAATACTGTTCATCGGCATCCAGCCGGGGATCACTGAATTCGGCGAGGGATTGAGCGCGGCCGTGGCGGACGGCGTTGAGCGCCTCATCGGCCATCTGCACTCGGGGGAATTTACGGATATCCCCGCGGCGAAGGGCTCCTGAAATCAGTCGCCCTCTTTCTGCACTTCCTGCGCCGGTGCTGGTTCTTCATGAACCTCATGCAGCCTGCGCTCCCCTATCCCCACGACAAGGGAATCGGCGTATTTGTCATAATCGGCCGTCATGAAGTCCTGTGACATGACTATGGCCTCTTTGGGACACACCTCGGCGCATTCGGAACAGTAGGTACAGCGCGCGAGATATATCACCACTCTCTTTGATTTTCTTTCATTGGCGACGACGGGGTACATTTCGATGGCCCGGGCGGGACATACCTTCTCACACATACCGCATCCGATACATTTTTCATAATCGAAAAGGGGCTTTCCCCGGAATCCCTGCGGCACGGGCACGGGCCCGTGAATGTTCCCTTTTTCCAGGACCTTGATGATGGACCGGGGCGTGTGTTTCACGGGAAATATATTGGTAGCCTTCTTCAGGAAGAAGTTTTCCATAACCTGATAAATACTGCTGAACATGGCGCTCTCCTGGTCTTGAATCTTAAAATTTGACGATAATCGTATCCAGATAAATCAGAAAAAATCCCGCAAGACTCGTGGCGGTCATTCCAATGACAAAAATTTTGGCCACATGGGATATCTTGAACCGGGCCATGGCAATCCTCACCGTTGTCACCGTGAAAAAATAAATCAGCACATGTTTTAAAAGAAAAAGGAGGATATCGGCGGCCAGGGTAAGGTCCACGGAACCGACGACCAGGCTGCATCCGCACAGCTCTTTGATCCCCTGCGGGAAGAACAGGATCACGGCCAGAGAGGTGATGGCCAGGACCTTCACGGCCTCGGCAAGATGGAAGAAGGCCAGGTACTTGCCCGAATACTCGGCCAGGAGCCCGTCGGCAATCTCCGTTTCCGCCTCGGCCTGGTCAAAGGGTATCTTTGCCAGTTCAGCGGGGATTATCACCGCCATGGTGATGGCCAGCATGGTCCCGCCCATTATCCCCAGGGGCCCCATGCCGATCCACAGGGGATGCTGTGAAAAGGAAACCAGGGCAAAGGGTGCGATCCGGGGATCGATGTTCGACACCTTCCAGGCGAAGGCCACGGCGATGATGGCCAGGGGCAGCTCGGTCGTCATGAGAATGACCATTTCGCGCTGCGCCCCGATTGACGCGTAGGGCGATCCCGAAGCAAAACCTCCGGCAACCATGGCAATGGCGGGAATCATAAGCAGATAGACGACAAGGATAATATCACCGGCATAGAGAAAGAAATCGTGATACCCGGCCAGGTACATGAAATAAGGCATGACAATATATATGAGAAGAACGGCCGACGCGACAAGGGATATTGCCGGCGCTCCCTTGAAAATCCAGCTCACGGCGTTTTCAGGAATGATGGTCTGCTTCAGCATGAGCTTTTTCAGATCCCAGAAGGGCTGCCTCAGCGAAGGCCCGATACGTGACTGGTAATAGGCTGCCGCCTTCCTGTCTATACCCTTGAGAAACAGCCCCACGTATATGCTCAGGACAAATATTACGATTGACGCCGCTATCAGTACAACTATCGATTGCATCTTTTACGCACCTCGTTCATTTTCTCAATACTCATCTTATGCAGATCAGCAGACGTCAGTGTCACAATTTTTCCGTTTCCTTTTGTGAACGTCATCCTGTCAGCGCAGGCTATACAGGGATCAATGGAAGCCACCACTATGGGAATATCGGCGATTTCCGCGCCCTCGAGCATGGTAACCCATGTCTGCATATTCGAATAGGTGGGAGCTTTGACCTTCAGCTGGGCCGGCCCTTCCCTGTTGTCGAGAATGTCATAATGGGACACTTCTCCGCGCGGAGCCTCGTATCTTCCCATGCCCTCACCCTGCATTTTTTTCAGCTTGTTGATGATCTTCACGGAATTGGTTTCTTCGGCAATCGGTCCTTCCGGCATATGATCAAGGCAGTATTCAATAATCTCGATGGACTGCTGAATTTCCAGGACCCTGACGATTACCCGGTCATAGACATCACCATGGGGCTCGCGTCCCAGGTCGCGGGGGCTCACGGGCCGCAGCCATTCCATGTCCGGATAGGCATTCATGGGATAATCGACCCTGACATCCTTGTTCAGACCCGATGCCCTTGCCGTGGGTCCCACGGCGCAGAATTTCAGTGCGTCTTCATAGGTGAGTACTCCCACATTCTCGCAGCGCATACGCACCGATTCATCATGCAGCATAATCTCACTCATCCGGTTAAACAGGGAACGGTAATGGTCCAGGACCTCCCTGACGACCGGAACAAGCTCTTCGGTTATATCCCTGCGAACTCCGCCGATGGTGAGCATGGCGTAGTTGACCCGGTTGCCCGTAACCTGCTCCAGCAGATCGAGAACATCCTCTCGGACATTCCAGGTATACATGAAAAGCGTGTCAAAACCGATCTCATGGGCAGCCACGCCGGCCCAGAGCAGGTGGGAATGGAGCCTCTCCAGTTCTCCGATTATGGTGCGGATGTATTGCGCGCGTCCCGGAACCTCTATGCCGGCGGCCTGTTCAACAGCCATGCAGTAGGCCATGGGATGCGAAACGGAACAGATGCCGCATACCCTTTCCAGGAGATAAATGACCTCGATAAAATTCCGCGACCGGGCGACGCTTTCTATGCCGCGGTGTGTATATCCGAACTCAATGTCGGTTTTAACGACTATTTCTCCATTAATCTCGAATTTAAACTGCACCGGTTCCTTGAATGCCGGATGCGTGGGCCCTATATTCAATGTATATGTCTGCAGACTCATTTGATACCTTCCTTGCCGGCATTGTTTTTAATTGCCGGGTCAATAAAGCCGTTCCGCATGGGGTGCATATCGCGTGGAAGCGACGACGGCGTAAAGAGCCTCCGGTCATCGGGAGTATCCTCGAACATGACTCCCAGCATCTCCCTGGTCTCCCTCTCCATGTAGAGAATCCCCGGCACCACGTCGGAAACGGTCCGTATCCTCAAATCCTTATAAGGAATGAACACGGTGATGACTACGGGAATCTCATTGTACTCCCCTTCGCCGGAAAATAGCGTGAAGGGGTAAATCAGTTCCATTCCCTCATCATATTCCTTGGAAGCCATGGGGCACGAGATATGGGGTTGTCCGAATTCATTCTTCAGAAGCGACAGGGCCCGGTGAAAAACCCGCCGCGCCATGGTGACGTGAAGAACACGCTGGGTCACCTTTCTAGTGACGCCCTGCTCCCGCTCTACGATCCTTGAGGCATGAATATCCTCACCGAATACATATTTCAGCCTGTCGGCTATATAATCAGGATGCAATTTCATCTTTTTTCTCCAGTTTCTCCAGTTTCTCCAATTTCTCCCAGGCCCTGGCCACACCGTATATTATCGCTTCAGGTCTCGGCGGGCAGCCCGGCACATAGACATCGACGGGAAGAAACATGTCCACGGGCCCGGCCATGGCATAGGATTCCTGGAACACGCCTTTTGTGCAGCCGCATCCCCCTATAACCATAACCAGTTTCGGATCGGGAACCTGCTCATAGACCCGAATGATCTTATCCCGTATTTTTTCCGTCATTGTTCCGGTCACGAGAAGGATATCGGCATGCCGCGGTGTTCCCACCAGCTTGATGCCGAAGCGCTCCGCGTCGTAACGCGGCATGAGCGTGGCAAGAATTTCTATATCACAGGCGTTACACGATCCGGCATTGAGATGAAACACCCAGAGGGACCGCTTGAGATTTTTAAAACCGCTTTTTTTCATTACAATAATCCTCCACTGATCAGAAGCAGGCAGGCGGCAATGATGATTACCATCCATTTAAGGTAATTGTTCAGGTCTCCGTCATGATTGTGTATCATTACCTTGTATAAAGAATCCAGCGCCTTGCGAAACCCCCAGTAGAGATTCGAAGACTGCACATTATAATTGACTTCATCGAGCAGGCCGGAATTGAAGGGCTTGACCTGTCCCGTGTCCCGGTTATAATCCCTCCGGAAAAATATCCGCCCCCAGACAACGACAATGAGGAGCAGGATACAGAAAAGGATGACCAGCAGAACCGGGTTCCAGTACACACCCGCCATGTTCAGCGTTAAAAAATTTATGATATTCATTTGACAATCTCCCTATCTAATTGTGACCAGCCCGGCAATGGCGGGCTCCACCAGAACATCAATAACCACTTCCGGGAAAAGACCCATGAGCACGACCAGCACGCAGAGAATTCCCATACCTATCTTCATCCCGGCGGAAATGGGCTCAGTGTTATGTATCAGATCATCACGCCGCGGCCCGAGAAACGCGCTGTAGAAAACCTTTACAAAGGACGCCAGAGTAAGTACCGACACGAACATAGCGATTATGGACAGGAGCGGGCTGAATTTGTATACC